>Ga0172368_10000305_pt1 | contig 70978 bp, 57 predicted proteins | sample Lak11m_FD_114540 | JGI IMG/M metagenome (GOLD analysis project Ga0172368, IMG submission 114540) | Freshwater microbial communities from Kabuno Bay, South-Kivu, Congo - kab_022012_11m | ecosystem: Environmental > Aquatic > Freshwater > Lake | place: Democratic Republic of the Congo: South-Kivu...
AAATGGAGAAGATTTGAATTTTTTTCATCGTGTTTGTTTTTGTTTATATTTGAGTTTAAGATTTCTTCCAAAACACCTCGCCGAGGCATCCTGAACGAAATCTTAAACATCTAATCTCTCAAAAAAACACTCTAAAACAATAAAATAAACAATATCTCAAATTCCTCCTATTTGCACATATACTAGCATATCGCAACCTATTTGTCAAGCATTTCTGGTAATGTGCCAACCCATATATGGCAATTCTCCTCCCTTGTTGTCTACTGTTGGACATTGAATGTCCAACATATAAAAAATATAGTAAATAAATATAAATTTTCTTACTTTTCCACACATTTTCCCCATTGTTGGACATTGAATGTCCAACAATGTGTTAATATTAAAGGATATGGACAGCTTCCACCAGCCTACTGCCCCAAATGAACATTACCATGTCTATAATCGTGGTAATCATAAACAACCAACATTCCTCGACGAAAACGACTATAGGCGTTTTCTTTTTCTTGTTCTCGCAACTCAATCACCTATTGTAGTAAATAACACGAGTCGTATGATAAAAGACTTTTTTCAAAATATTGAACATGTTGGACATTCAATGTCCAACAATGTGCCGGCCGATGATAAACTCGTAAAAGTTATTGCCTTTTGCTTTATGCCTAATCATTTTCATCTAATTCTTGAAGAAATAAAAGAACATGGCATTCCAGAGTACATGCAAAAACTTGGAAACGCTTATACAAAATATTTCAATACTAAATATAAAACCAAAGGACATCTTTTTGAGGGACGTTACGGACGCATTCATATTTCTGATAACACACAGCTCCTCCACACTTCAGCATATATTCATCGCAATCCTCGTGAATTACCCGAGTGGCAAAATAAAGAATCTGAATACCTGTGGTCAAGTTACCAAGATTATGTGCAAAAAAATCGTTGGGATACACTTCTTTCGCAAGAAATTATTTTAGAACAATTTAACGAACAACAACCTTACAAAAATTTTGTTGACACCAGTACTACAAAACTCACCGACGCAGAAGAAAGCATGTTAAAATAACATTTATATATGGCACAATTTAACGACGACACACAACAAAAAAGTCTTGACGACATTCATAAAAAAGAAGAAGAGTTACTCGTCCAACAAACTGCTCAAAAGATCGGTGTTGCGTATATCGATTTAACAGGTCTTGGTATTGATACTGATGCTCTTAAAGTTATTCCAGAAGAAGAATCACGAAAATTAGAAATCGTTGCTTTTAAATCAGGAGGAAAAAATATTCATATTGCTGCACGGTCTCCACTGCGTGAGGCAACGCAAACAAAAGTTACTGAGCTTGAAACACAAGGCTATGTCATCACACTCTATATGGCATCTCATAAAAGTCTTGAAAAAGCCTGGGATCGTTATAAAGATGTTTCGCTTGCTTTTGAATCAGCGGGTGGACTTCTCGATATTTCAGAAGCATCACTTAAAGATATTGTTAATACTATTCACAACAACGAAGATGTTGCCAAAGTTTTTAACGAAACCCTCGAGCAAAAAATGTCTCACAAAGTTTCACGTCTTATGGAAATTCTTTTCGGTAGTGGTATCGCAACAGGTGCATCAGATATTCACATTGAACCTCAAGAAAAAGATGTTCGTATTCGTTTTCGTCAAGATGGCGTGTTACATGATGTTGTTTCTCTTGATGAAGAGAATTATCACATGATAAATTCTCGTATTAAACTTCTCTCGGGATTAAAACTTACTCAAACTACTGATGCTCAGGACGGCCGATTCAGTATTGCGTATGACAATATGCAAATTGAAATTCGTACTTCCGTCATTCCAAGCGCCTATGGTGAAGGTATCGTTATGCGTATTTTGAATCCAAAAGGTATTAGCGTGGGACTTGAACAATTAGGTATACCAAAACGTCTCCTCGAGATATTGAAAGCAGAAATTGCAAAACCAAACGGCATGATTTTAAATACGGGACCAACAGGATCCGGAAAAACGACAACGCTCTATTCATTTTTGAAATATATTTATAATCCTGAAATAAAAATCCTTACCATCGAAGACCCTATCGAATACCATTTGGCTGGAGTAACCCAGACTCAAGTTGACCACGATAAAGGTTATGATTTTCTTTCGGGACTTCGCGCAGCGCTTCGTCAGGATCCTGATGTTGTGCTCATAGGAGAAATTCGAGATAATGAAACAGCAACAATTGCGGTAAACGCATCACTTACGGGTCACTTGGTACTTTCAACACTCCACACGAATAATGCAGCGGGCGCTATTCCTCGACTTCTTGATCTTGGCGTAAAACCGGGAATTTTAGCCGCGGCACTTTCAACATTAATTGCACAGCGTCTTGTTCGTAAACTTTGTCCTCATTGTAAGCGCGAAACACAAGCCGAAGGGCACATGGCAGAAATTTTGCGCACGACTATTGAAAATGCACGTATTCTTGGAAAAGATTTTGGCGAATACAACATCGATCCAAAAGATACTTTAATCGTATGGGAAGCTGTTGGATGTGATAAATGTAATAACATAGGATATAAAGGCCGTTTAGGTGTTTATGAAGCAGTTCTCGCTGATGAAAATATCCAAATGGTACTTGAAGATAATCCCTCAGAGCGACAAATTAAAATTGTTTCTGCTGCACAAGGTCTTCTTTCTATGAAAGAAGACGGCGTGATTAAAATTCTCGCAGGTATCACTTCTATAGAAGAAGTGACCGATGTTGTCGATCTTGAAGAAGATCTTGAACTATTCACGGAAATGAAAGAGTATTGTGATACTCATAAAAAAACTGTACCTGAAAAAAAATTACCAGAAAAACCAAACGCGGAGGTAGCACAAGCACAAACTATCACTCAAAATATCCTAGCTGAGCAATCATCAAACACTCCCAATGGTCCAACAACAACTGAAGTCGGGCTCTTGGTTGATTATCTTAAAATGCTTGAGGGTGAAGCTGCTGAACATACTTCTCCAACAATTAATACTAAAATACAAACAGTTGAACACACGATCGCACAAATTCTAAAGCGGGATCCGAATGCGCTTTCTCTTCCCAATGAATCCGAACAAGCCGAACGAGAAATCGATCTTTTAATGACTGAACTTTCAGAATTGCGCAATGAAAAAACTTCCCATCCTGGCGTTGCAAATGCATTGCGTAATATTCGAGAACATATCGAACAAATTTCTCAATAGTTTTTTTATTCTCAAGAACTTCACACTATAAAAAATAAAACGATTTAGCTTTATACACAGGAATTGTCTTTACAGCTTTTTTTCGCATGCTAGTATGAAAATAGATGTTTTTTCCATTGCAAAAATCAGCCACCCATGTGACTGATTCAAGAAATCTTGAGACAATAACTCTCCTAGCAACTCTTGTAGACATTGCGTACTACAAGTGAGCGTTACGCTAAGGATGGTTTCAGAAATTTTTGGTACAAGCCAAGACACCAAAACGTCCTCGCAATAGAGCTCATAAGAATTGGAGTTCCAATTGCTGGGAGAGCAATTACCTCAAGGTAATTTATGCATATTTTCTAAAATAAAACGCACCGGTTCTTACTGTGCTTCTTGCAGTAGCTTAGCATAGTCTTGTTTTTTTGTCAAGCTCTTTTTTATCTATATCCGCCATGTGGCGGTTTTTTAATTCCTTATATTTTTCAATACATTACAAGACATTATGTTACAATGTACCTATTATGGAAGAACAACCCAATAATAAACATCTTGATAAGGAACTGCGCCCAACAAGCTGGAGTGCGTATATTGGGCAAGATGTCATAAAAGAAAATTTAAGGGTTCTTCTTACTGCGGCGCGCGAACGTGAACATACGCCAGAACATATTTTACTCTATGGCCCACCGGGACTTGGAAAAACAACCCTCGCTCATCTTATTGCCAAAGAAATCGGCGCACAAATGAAAATAACTTCCGGACCTGCTATTGAAAAAGTTGGCGATCTTGCAAGTATCATCACCAACATTAGTCCCGGCGATGTTATATTCATCGATGAAATTCATCGTCTTAATAAATCTGTTGAAGAAGTTCTCTACCCCGCTATGGAATCAGGAGTGCTTGATATTATTCTTGGTAAAGGACCCTCGGCACGCACAATACAACTTGAACTCCCGCCATTTACTCTTGTTGCTGCGACAACAAGACTTTCACTATTATCATCTCCGCTTCGTAGCCGTTTTTCTGGAGGTGTCCATCGTTTGGAATTTTATTCTGAAGAAGAAATTCAAAAAATTGCTCGCCAAAGTGCAAAAGTTCTTGGTGTCGCACTTGATGATGAGGCGCTCAGAGAAATCGCAACTCGTAGCCGACAAACCCCACGCACGGCAAATTATTTTTTGAAACGCATTCGTGATTATGCTCAAGTTCATCACGTTCCCATTACGCGAGATAGCGTCCGTAAAGCTCTTGCGATGCTTGGTATTGATGAGCAAGGACTTTCCCAAAGCGATCGTTCGGTATTGGAAGCTATTATCAGTAAATTTAATGGTGGTCCTGTGGGACTAAAAACAATTTCCGCTGCAACGGGTGAAGAAGAAGCCACGATTGAAGAAGTTATTGAACCCTACCTCATCCAACAAGGATTTCTCGAAAAAACAAATCGCGGACGTGTCGCAACACCAAAAGCCTATACTCATCTTGGTTTTGATCTCCCAAAAGATAATTCTCTATTCTCATAAAAGTTTTTATAAAAAAACAAATTCTGATTGTGTCTCATTTTTTGTTGGACATTGAATGACTCATCTCGCCAAAAGCGAGCGTAACATATCAATGTCCAATAAAAAAGGATGGCTCTGTACCTCGAGATCGGACCTTTTCCCGCCGATCCAAAATGAGCTCCTCAAGGTACGACCTCTTGCAACTTGTACCTAGTAACTTTATACTTACCCCATGTCAGGTCATAATAAATGGTCACAAATTAAACGGCAAAAAGGTGCCACCGATGCACAAAAAAGTAAAATTTTTGGGAAACTTGTGCGTCTTATTCAGGTTGAAGCTAAAAAATCTGGTGGAAATACAAATTCTCCTGGACTTAAAATGGCACTCGAAAAAGCAAACAAAGAAAATATGCCCAAAGATACTATCGAACGTGCCATCAAAAAAGCCTCAGAACAAAAAACTGATATGCAACCCGTGATATTCGAGATCTATGGCCCGGGTGGAGTTGGTATTATTGTTACGGCTCTTACAGATAATAATAATCGTACGAATCAAGAAATTAAATATATTCTCCGTGATTATAATACTGATCTTGGCGGGCAAGGTTCTGTATTATGGAATTTCTCAAAAAATGCCGAAGGCAACTGGATTCCTAAAAGCACGGTCGACGTTTCTGATGAAGACCTTGAAAAACTCTCAACACTTGTCGAAACACTCGAGAGCCAAGACGATGTACAGGATGTCTTTACGAATGCTTCGTAAAGACAAGTTATAATGTAGAAAGTTTATAAAGTATAAAGTAATATGAAAATAGAAAAATTTGAGGATATAATAGCCTGGCAGAAAGGAAAGGAATTAACCCTTGCAATTTATTTTATATTCAAAAACTGTAAAGATTTTAGCTTCAAAAACCAAGTTGAAAAGGCTTCAGTTTCAATAATGAACAATATTGCTGAAGGATTTGAACGAAAAACAAACAAAGAACTCAAGAATTTTCTCTTCATAGCAAAAGGGTCTTCTGGAGAAGTCAGATCTATGTTAGATTTAGGATTAGAATTGAAATATGTTTCTCAATAAGATTTTAGTAAAACGTATAACCTAACTTTAGAAATATCTAAACTATTATCAGGTTTTATCAAAACATTGGATTAAACTTTATGAACTTTATAACTTTAAAAACTTTCTACTTATTATGATAATTTTAGGTATTGATCCTGGATATGAACGTGTAGGATTTGCTATTCTTGCTAAAGAATCTCGCACTGAGAAACTACTTTTTTCAGAATGTTTTAAAACTCCTAAAGAACTTGATATTAATGATCGTATTCTTCTTATATCACAAGAATTGCAAAAACTTACCCAAGAATATCCCGTCGAGATTCTTGCTATTGAAAATCTTTTTTTTCAAAATAATCAAAAAACTGCTATGCGTGTTGCTGAAGCCAGAGGTGCTATCATCACCACAGCGAAACAATTGGGCCTTGCAGTGTACGAATATACTCCCCTACAAATAAAACAAGCGATAACAGGATATGGAAAAGCTGATAAATCGCAAGTACATATGATGGTAAAAAAACTTATTGCTCTTCCTAAAAAAAATTACATCGATGACGAAATTGATGCTATCGCTATCACACTTACTCATTCAGCATCACACGTCATGAGATCACTCTAAGTTATCCACAAACATCGTACCCGAATTCATTGCATGTAATTTTTCTTTTTGTTACAAAGTCAGTATCTTATAAAAACATTAACAGCCAATTATTTATTGTATGAGCGATGATGATTTAAACGAAGAAGAAGGTGAAGAGTCAGAACTAGGCGTTCTTCCTGAAGAGGAATTAGACGATGATGGTCTTTTGATAGATGATGAAGACGAGGAAGATGACGATGATGAAGACGAGGAAAAGATTCTCGACGAAGATGTTGATGATCTTGATATACCCTATCGCGACGAAGAATACTAATAAAAATCCCACGTCAAACGTGGGATTTTTATTTACGAAGAAAATTTATTACGGCTCGTGGGAACCTTTATTTCTTTTTCTTTTGAATAATAATCTTTAAAAATCTTTTCTTGCCAATTTTAAGATCACCCGATTCATCAAGAAGCGTGTCCGGGTCAATAATTTTTCGTTCTTCTTGTTTTACAAAAAATTTGATGGCTCCTTCTGCGACCAATCTGCGGAATTCTGTTTTTGACGATACCATACCCTGTTTCATAAGAATTTCAACAAGTGGCATCTTTATTTTAATTTCAACTTTTTTAACATTTTGAGGAATACCTCCTTTTTCAAAAGCTTCTTTCCATGAAATTTCGGCACTTTCTGCTAATTTGTCACCGTGATACATTCGAACAATTTCGTGAGCAAGTTTCATTTTAATATCTTTTGGATTAGCGCCTTGTGCCAACTGTTCTTTCATCTCAAAAACTTCAACAAGAGAACTCCGTGTCATCGTAATAAAATATTCAATAATAGCTATATCACGCATAGACATAATTTTTCCATACATACTATTTGCTTCATCATCTAGTGTTACTGTATTCCCCCAACTTGAACTCATCTTGCGCCCATCAAGCCCTTCAATTAAAGGATTCATCATAATATTTTGAGGTTCCTGTTTATATTTTGGTTGCATTTCTCGCCCTGCAAGTAAATTAAATCGCTGATCAGTTCCTCCAAGTTCAACATCCGCTTTCACGGCAACTGAATCGTATCCTTGCATCAGTGGATACAAAACCTCGCGAAGCGAAACTCTTTTCCCTTCTTTCAAACGATTACGAATATTATCACGTTGGATAAATTGATTCACAGAAAAAATATCTGCTTGTTCACCAATCTCATGAAAATCAAGTTTCTTGAGCCATGTCGAATTCGTATAAAATTCAACATCTTTCATATCGAGAATTTTTCCTGCTTGAGCTTTATACGTTTTCATATTTTCTTTTACTTGTTCCGGAGTGAGCATTGGACGTTCTGCGTCTTTATCAGAGGTGTCACCAATAACCGCGGTAAAATCTCCCACAATAAAAACAATCTGGTGCCCCAAGTCTTGAAAATCACGAAGTTTAAGAAGCGGAATAGACCGCCCCAAATGAAGATGCGGGCTTGTTGGGTCAATACCTAATTTCACGCGTAATTGCTTCCCCGAGAGAAGTTTCTTTTTAAGATCGTTGTAATCAATCACTTCAGCTACACCACGAGTAAGTAATTCTTCAATTTTCTTTGGGTCTGTGTTAATTTTTGCCATGTCTATAGAATAGCAGAACTAAGCAAAAGAAAAAAGGCTGTCTTGAAAACAGCCTTTTCACATTATTTTAATTCCTATTTAATATCTATATGAAAATTAAACCCACACCAGCAATTATTTTGAATATAATCTCTCACTTTAGTTTTAATTTTCCAACCTTTTTTCTTTTGAATATGTGCCGCAACTAGCTTTCTTGCGTGATAAATCATTTTGTATTTCATTTTAAGAGGAAGACTCTCTAAAAAGATACGCTCGAAAGTAAATCCATGTTTTATTTCTGTAGCAGTTATTATGTGACAGTCTATATAAACAGAGTGCCCCATTCTTGGCTGAAGCCTTATGATTGGCTTTCCAAATAAAGCTAAGGTGTGTCCCTCCCCAAATTCATGGGGTAATTTTGTTTTAATTCTCATATTGTTAATGTTTTTTGGTTTAAAGAGATAGTACTCTCATGATTTGACAAAGTTAAATATTTATATTTATTTGATATAAAAGTGTCATTTTTTGACACTTTTGATATAGTGATTTTATGTTACTCGCACAAATAAGTGCTAAAAAAATGGAAGAATCTATTGTGGAAATACTTTCTATCGGTGGACAAACTGGCCCTACTCTTCTTGGAACTCTCCAAAGTAAAGAACCAGGAATTTCAAAAGAAACTTTCTATCGTGTACTTCGTAAACTCCTTAAGGAAGAAGTTTTAAATAAACACGCAACTATATATGAACTGAACAGATATTGGTTACAAAAAATCTATAGATTCAGTAAAAAACATATTGAAATAAACCAAAATTCTGATATACATAATATTCTCTCATTTCAAGAAGGAGACAAACTAAATTACACCTTTAAAAATCCTAATCTCATGGGCATTTATTGGGCACATACCTATGATATGATTTTTGAGCAACATGATCCAAAAATTCCTATTCTTATATTTCATCCTCATGAATGGCTCATTCATACACGGATTGAATCAGAGTCATTTTTCTTGAATCGTTTCCAGGATGACAAGAAATTATGTCTCTTTAGTATCGGAGGAAATACCAATCTTGATAAAGTTTTTCAGAAAGACTGGCAAAATCCTCATTTGCGAATTAATACAGGCATAAGTTATAACTTAAAGGATAGAGAATATATTAATGTCCTCGGTGATTTTATCTTTAAGGTCACTGTCAGTAGAAAATTCAGTAATGATTTAGACAAATTTTTTACAACCTATAAAGAAATATCAGATCAAAATCTTGATAAGCTGAAAAAAATATGTACACGTAATGATAAAACAAAGATGACCTTGATTCGATCAAAGAAAAACGCCGACCAATGGCGTACAAAATTTAAAAAAGATTTTTATATACCAAAATAATAATCGGTATCTCATTTCTCTCTAAAAAGAGCCCGATTGAAATATTTTCTTAACTTCTGTTTCAAGATGTTTTGCAATACAATTTCTGTATTCAGTAAATTTTGGATCCGTGATGTTACGAGGTCTCGGTAAGTCAATTTTTATTTCTTCAATAATACGCCCCGGTCGAGAAGTCATAAGATATACCGTATCAGACAACATAATAGCTTCATCTATATGATGGGTTACATAAATAATTGTTTTATTAAATTTCTTCCAAACTTCAAGGAGGAATTCTTGCATAAAATATCGTGTTTGAAAATCAAGTGCTGAAAATGGCTCATCCATGAGAAGAAATTCTGCATCAGTTGCAAGCACGCGCGCAATTGAAGTACGTTGTTTCATACCACCAGAAAGTTGGTGTGGGTAATGATTCGCAAAATCTGTAAGCCCCACACGACCAAGAATATCGGAAACTTTTTGATCTCGTTCTTGTCCTGGTACATGTGCCATCTCAAGACCAAAAGCAACATTTCGCGCAACCGTACGCCAAGGAAATAATCCATAATCTTGGAATACAACTCCCACATCAGATGGTGTCGGTAACCCCATGCGCTGTGTAATATCACCAACTGATACACCGTTTAAAAGTACTTTTCCAGAATCAGGAGCAAGTAAGCCACTTAAAATTGAAAGCATGGTTGTTTTACCACACCCAGAAGGTCCAATAATCGTTTTGAATTCTCCGTTATGAAGTGCGATAGAAGTGTCTCGGATAATTTCCAAAACATGTTTCCTATCTTCTTCACGAGAAAAATAAATATGCTGTCCTTCGAGAGTGCTGTTATGTAGTTGTGTATCTTTATGTTCCATATATTAATTTCTTTGTGTATCCCACCAGAAAAATTTTCGTTGGATCCATTTAAGAAGCGCGTCAATAAAAAATCCTGAAACTCCAATCAAACACATGCCGAGCAAAATAAGGTTGTTGTCGAACAAATTTCTTCCATTCATTATGATCGCACCTAATCCATCTCGAAGTCCTGTCATCTCGGCGGCAAGCACCGCCATCCATGCGGCGATAAAGTTAATCCGGAGAATGGTAAACACCTGTGGCAAAATATAAGGAAATGTAACATGAGCCCATAATTGCCATCGTTTTGCTCCAAGTGTTTTCGCAACGTTAAGCAAATGATCAGGTACTGTTTCAATAGCTTTAATGGTTGCTATTGTAAGTATAAAAAATACTCCCATGAATACAATAAAAATTGCTGTCTGATTACCAATACCAAAAACAACCAGCGCAAGAGGAATCCAGGCAATCGGTGCGATAGGTGCAAGAAGCTCTACGATCGGCATAACGAAACGTTTAACCCAAACAGACATACTTATTGCCATACCAGCAATAAGCGCACAGACAAAGCCTATACCAAGCCCTGCAAAGACACGAAAGAAACTTGATGCTATTGATGCGGGTATTCCTGCAGCGTCAGATCCTAACCCAATGCGAAATCCATTTTCTGAAAGATCACGCAAAAAATGTGATGGCGGTGGAAATATATTAGTATATTCCCAACCGTTATACGCCAAAATCTCCCAAAGTCCCACTAACACTGCAACAGAAATGACCGCGCAGATTATAGATATAGTACTTTGAGAGATTTTTTTCATGAACGTATAATAGTGTTATTTCAATGCAGCATCAAGATAAGATGTATCTACAATATTTTCTTTCGGTGCGTCGATATAACGTTGTGTGACCATGTCATTAATCGCCATCATCATACCTTCAACGTTTGGATACAAAGTTGCATTTTTCTGTGTTTTAAATGCTGCCAAGAGAACGTCATCTGGTGTTTTGTAATAATTTTTACCTGCAAGAAATTGTTCCGCTTTCTCTGGATTGTTCTTGATTAATTCAAGAGCACGGTTTTCAGCACGAAGAAATCTTTTAACAGTTTCTGGATATTGTTTCGCAAAATCCTCAAGCACTATTAATGTTGTATTAGGAGTTCCTTCGCCCCATACGAGAGCATTATCAGTCAAAAATGTTGCTCCGTAATTGACTTGTAAATCAGTCGTATATGGTTGGATGTGACTTAAAATATCAATATCATTTGTTTTAAATGATTGCACCATAGCAAGAAGGTCATCAAACCAAATCATTTCAAAATCATCATATGACAAACCATTGTCTTTAAATGCTTTGTACAAAATCATATCAAGAGTATCTCCACGAAGAGTTCCTACTTTTAATTTTTGATCCGGATGTGCTTTCACCCACACAGCTAATTCTGCAATTGAAGAAACATCGTATTTACCTTGTGCAACAACTTGCATAATCCCATTACCTCCTGCATTTGCGATAATACGCATAGGCACACCACTATTCGCACCAAGATACGCGAGAGTAAACGGATTAATAGTTAGTTGAAGACTTCCTCCAGCAAGAGCAGCGTTGGCATCTCCTGGGTTTGAGAAAAATATTGTCTCAACATCAAGACCTTCATCAGAAAAATATCCAGCTTCTTTTGCAATGAAAAGTGGCGCCATATCAAGTGCAACTAAGTGACCTACTTTTACAGTTCCTGGGTACATTTCTTCTGTTGTTACTTGTTGTTCTTTTGGAGAAGGGCTCGACAAAATAATTGCAATAACAACGATTGCTATAATTACTATTATTCCTATAATTCTTTTTGTTATATTACTCATAGGTTTGTTATTAATACTAAAATCTAATAAAAAATATTAAAAATAAAGAGATATCTCTTCAACTTTAATATTATCTCACAATTAACTCACAAGTGACAACTTACGAGTTAAAAAGTGAGGGTGAATTTTACCATTCACCACTCTTTCTTTTTTTAAGTGTTTTTACACTTTTTCAATACGTGTTTCCCAATATGGTGGGAGAGGTTACGCGAGATAATCTGACAAGCAGCACCGTTCATCGCTTGACGCCACAAACCATTGAACTGTTCAAGGAATACTTTCTTTTCTTCCTCGGAAGAAAGCGCATCATATGCTTTCTTCATAATAGGAGATAATCTTTCTGGTTCCATAATTTAAAACATTTTAGTGAGAAAATTAAACATTTGAATATCGTATTCTTTGATGATTTGATTTTTGTAGGCTTCATCGTGTATCAGTTGCCATAACACCCACAGAGTTTTTGCATCTTTTCGTTTTTTGGCAGCTTCTCTTGCACACATGATTCCTTTATCCTCTTGTCCATTAAGACAATACGCGTGAATGAGATTTTCTTTGATCAGAATTACCTCAGGATAGAGAATGTTTGCTTGAAGAAGTTGACGTAAATAAGTTTCTTTATCCTCTTCCATTATACGTAAGGCGTTACTTACTAAATAAGAAGAATGCAATCCTTCCCATATAGAATGTTCAAGAACAGCAGGATGTCTCATTTTTTCTGGTTCTCCAGAGATCATGCCAAACAGAGGATCAAATTGGTTACCATCTTTATCAATAATCACAATATGAGGATTCTCATATTGTAAAATTTCACCAACAAATGTCTCATCATTCCAATTCCACGGCTCTTGACGCGCTTGCTCTAACAACATATCACGAAGTAAATCTTCACAAACTTCCCCTGCATATAGTTTTTGTTCAGGAAAAAATATTTCTGCAAGAACCGCAGCTTTCACCGCCCTCCCAAAACAACCATACTCATCAAAATCAATATTCATTTGTGTCATTATCTCTTCAGAAAATGCTCCACCATTTGGAATATCCCATTTCAATGAATATAGAAATGAAATTGGATCTGTATAACTTATTTCAAATTTTTCCACTTGAAATGTATTTCTCGCTTTGATTATAAATTCATGTAATGACATAAAAAATTTTTAAAGAACAGTTTTCTCACAATGAGTTCACAAGTTAAACTTATGAACTCATGAATGAGGCTCAATATGAAACTGAGCACTCAAGATAATTAACGGAAGAGTGTAAACTTTTAGATTACAGAGTTACTAGTGCTAATAGAGCAAGAAGCCCGATCATAACAAAAATAAAACACCCTGCACCTTCAAAACTAGAACCATCTACCATGTTTTGCCCACGTTTTGCCATGTTTATACATTTTTAATTAAAGAACAGTTTCTGTTTCGTCATTTTAGACTCATCAGGGAAAGTACACACTTTCCAACAGCGCAGAGAGGCTTTTAATCTCTCTGCTTATATTTTATTAGTTTTTTATCTTCATTTGAAAAGCAAATGGTATAATCACACCAACATTTATATCTGGCGACCACTTGTTCCAAGTGGTTCCAAATTCAACAAAACCATATGAAAATCCTAATTTCCTTGTAACACCAACGCTCGCGTACCCACCTTTTGACAACACAAATTTGTTACCAAAAGCATACACTCCGATATCATCAGTAATAGCTCGTGCATAGGTCACACCAACAGCATTCGCGATCAAGTTATAGTGTGTGAGAAATGTATTTTTTCCTTTATTCACAACTACAACCAACAATAATGGAGTTACGAGTTGTGATCCTTTTTTAATCTGTTTAATAGATATCGATCCTTGAGGATTGAAACGAAAGCCAATTTTTACTGAAACCGAATCCTGGGCATAAACATTTATAGAGATGATCGCGAATATAACAACCATTAGTTTTTTCATATTTTGTTTTTCAATTTGACAATATCATATTATGAATGTCAATAAATGTCATATATGTCAGACATAATGTTCAATTTGACTTTTTTAGCTTTATTTTATAACATATTCATATTGTCTAATTTATTAGACATGAATCACTTTTTTATGAAAAATCAACACTTATTAACAACTTTAGAAGATCTCGGTCTCACAGAAAATGAGGCCCAAGTTTATATTACTTCCCTATCTTTAGGTCCAACAACCGTTCTAAATATCGCAAAATCAACACACATTAGACGCACTACGGTATACACAATTATTGAGACTCTTAAAAATAAAGGTCTCATGCATATTGAGCCTCATGGTTTTAAACAACTCTATACGGCTGAACATCCTGACAAATTAGAATCTATGCTTCACACTAAAAAATATAATCTCGACAGGCTTCTTCCTGAACTTACTTCTCTGTATAACCTAAAAGGCGGCGAAAGCACTCTTCGTTACTATGAAGGACTTGAATCTATAAAAACGATTTACGATAGTGTGCTCACGAGCATGAAACCTGGTGATGATTATTTGGTTATATCAGATGTTGAAACTTTTTTTACTATGGATCCTGTGTATTTTGAAAATTTCCTGCAAAAAAGAATAGCTGCAAATATTCATGCTCGCCTTCTCGTAACCCACTCAAAGCGTGCAGAATATATGAAACAATATGCAAAAAATATGCACCATGAAATAAAAATTTTACCTGAAGAAACTCAACTTTCCGTTGATGTTATGATAACTCCTCAGCAAGTAGTTATTTTTAATCTTGAACAACCGCTCTCGGCAATTCAAATAATAAACAATACTACTATAAAATTTCAACAACAGATGTTTGAAATGGTTTGGAATTCATGTACCTCATAGAAAAAATGGTCATTTTCGTGTAATATACCACCCCATAATTTCTTCTAAACAATCTTCTCTTTATTCTTTGTAATGTTATGATATACCACTTAGGTAATAAAGTATTCACGGTCGTTATTTACTTTATTACTATATATAATTTATTTTCATTCTTCTTAAGTTTTCTTTTAAAAAGTCCCGCAAACGATGCTCCGTATGATATCAAAGAATAATATTACAATACAAATAATTCTCACAACCATACAAATGGTTGGTTTATTAAGTATGGCACTTGTAGCCCCTAACGCGCTTCAATCTCTCAAGATTCTTAAAGGAAACAGATACTATAAACAAAAGAAATATTACTATAACAAATACACCCGTAACCTTATTAAAAAGGGTCTTCTCAAAGAAATACACAAAGAAAACAAATCCTATGTTGTGTTAACAGAAAAAGGTTCTCTGTTCCTTAAAACACAAGTCCTGGCTACAAGAAACGAAACAAAAAAGAATTGGGATGGTAAATGGAGAGTATGTATCTTTGATGTGTATGAAAAAAACAGAAAAAAACGTGACTATTTACGCAGAAAAATAAAAGAATTTGGCTTTACTCAATTGCAACAAAGTGTTTGGATATATCCCTATGATTGCATTGATTTTATAAAAATACTCAAAGATCATTTAAATTTTAAGAAAAATATACGATATCTTCTTGTCGAAAAAATTGATAACGATGCCCATCTAAAAAAACATTTTAATCTTTAGCTAATCTCGACAGGTAATAAAGTATTCACGGTCGTTATATACTTTATTACTAACTATGCCTCTTCTTCTGCTGTATGTATCTTGTCTTATAGTCATAAGAGGAATGTTAGTGTAATATGTTAATAATAATCAAGTCATCTCATATACAATGACCCACCACACAAACGCAAAAAAGCACAGCGCTCATAATGATTTTTTCCATAAACCTTGGGTGTTGTTTATTATGCTTTGTATCGGAGCTTTTTTATTATGTGTAGGAATACTTCTTTTTTGGTTAGGAACACTGAAACTTCCCGATCTTAACGCATTTGACGAACGAAAAGTCGCTGAATCTACAAAAATATACGACCGCACGGGTGAAATAGTTTTGTATGATATCCACAAAGATATTAGCCGTACTATTGTTGCGGGTGACGAAATAAGTGTCCACGCAAAAAACGCTATTGTTGCTATTGAAGACGACCAATTCTATCAACACAACGGCGTTGATATCCGAGCAACCATACGTGGTATCACTTATACGATACTTATAAAACTCAACCTCAAAAATGGTAACGTCCAAGGCGGCTCTACACTAACACAACAAGTGGTAAAAAATACCCTCCTTACTTCGAATAAACAGCTTTCCCGAAAATTGAAAGAGTGGTTTTTAGCAGTAAAGCTTGAAAAGCGTTTAACTAAAGATGAAATTTTGACGCAATATCTTAACGTCGCTCCTTATGGAGGAACTATTTACGGTATCGAGGAAGCCAGCCAATCTTTCTTTGGAAAACCCGCAAGTGAACTTACAATTACTGAAAGTGCCTATCTCGCAGCTCTCCCGAATGCACCCACATACTATTCTCCTTACGGACAAAATCGTGAAAAGTTAGAAGACCGAAAAAATCTCGTCTTACGAAAAATGTTTGATCTTGGTTTTATTGATGAGACAGCTTACAACACCGCTCGTAATGAAGAGGTGGTATTTCGTCCTCAAAAAGAAGGTTCGGCAAAAGCGCTCCATTTTGTACAATATGTCCGTAGTTATCTTGAAAAAAAATATGGTAATGATGTTGTAGAAAATGGTGGATTAAAAGTTATCACCACGCTTGATTATAAATTACAACAAGTCGCCGAAGATTCTGTACGAAAAAATTCAGAGGCAAACGAAACTGAATGGAATGCTCATAACCAAGGTGTTATTGTGATTGCTCCAAAGACTGGAGAAATTCTTACTATGGTTGGGTCTCGCGATTATTTTGACACAAAACACGAGGGAAATTTTAATGTCACCCTTGCAAAACGTCAGCCAGGTTCTTCTTTTAAACCATTCGCCTATCTTACTGCAATAGAAAAAGGTTACACCGATACAACTATTATTTTTGATGCCCAAACACAATTCAGCAATGCATGTGCTGCAACTGATTTTTCAAATTCGAACGATCCTTGTTATAGTCCACAAAACTATGATGGAAAATATTTAGGTCCTATTACTTTCCGCAACGCCCTCGCACAATCACGTAACATCCCCGCAGTAAAAGTTCTCTATCTTGCAGGAATAGAAGACTCTCTCAAGACAGCAAAAAATATGGGCATCAGCACACTTGACCGTAACGCTAACCGTTATGGTCTTACGCTCGTCCTTGGAGGTGGTGAAGTAAGTCTTCTTGATATGACCAGTGCCTATGGTGTTTTTGCTAATAACGGTGTTCGTAATGACTCTATATCCGTGCTTCGTGTAGAAGATAAATCTGGTAATACTCTTGAAGAACTCACACCCAATCCACGCCAAGTAGTAGACCAAAACGCTGTTGCTGTTGTTAATAGTATTCTGAGTGACAACGAAGCACGCACACCACTTTTCGGAGCACATTCATTCCTTTATTTTGGAGACTATCCTGTTGCGGGAAAAACAGGTACTACTAATAATAATAAAGACGCATGGCTTGTTGGTTACACACCCACCGTTGCTGTAGGAGTTTGGACAGGAAATAACGACAACACTCCTATGAAACGTGGTTCATCTATTTCAGGATCAACATGGCGAGAAGTCATGGACGCTGCTATCCGTACTATGCCTCGAGAATATTTTACTCAACCCGTAGAAGATCCAAACTTCCCCAACTTGAAACCTGTACTGCGAGGAATTTGGCAAGGAGGCAACGCAACGTCTATTGATTCAATAAGCGGCAAACTTGCAACTGAATTTACCCCGCCAGAGACTCTCGATTATATTGTTTCCGGAACTCCTCATACTATACTCCACTGGATCAATAAAAATGAACCCCAGGGAGTAGCTCCATCAAGTCCTGAAGAAGACAGCCAATATGACCACTGGGAAGCGTCTATGCGAGCATGGCTACGAGTAAACATGCCAAGCGCGCTCTCGGGGTCATCAGCACCTATCCCAACTACCTATGACGATATTCATACCCAAGAAAATGTTCCGAATATTCATCTTTCTTCATCTCACCTTACTATCACTGATCCTGAATCATCTCTTAATATAGAACCAGCAATTACTGCTCACTACCCTATACGCGAAGTAAGATTTTTTCTTAACGGACACTATATTGGATCAACAACTACTTCCCCATTTGATTTTACATTCACTCCATCAGAAACCGGCGTCGCTCTTATAGAACAAAACACCTTATCTCTCACAGTAACAGATTCTGTGTACAATAAAGGTACTCTTGATGTTCCCTTGTCGTTAACTTATTAAGATATCCTTAAGAGCGAGCTTTTTTTCTAATACTTCAAGAATATGTTGTTTTCTCCTCAGTATTTCAATCTTTTGGATAGGTGTCGTACGTAAATAAATATGCCCCCGAACAACTCGTATCTCGTTGTCTTGAAGATATATATTATATTCTTGTTGTAAAAACTGAATAAGTTCAATTTTGACTTTTTTGTCTTGAGGAACAATTTTTGCAAATCGAGAAAGAAAACTTTGTATCCGCTGCGGCTTTTTTTCTTCTTCTTCCATAAAAATTTTATCGATTCATTGGCATAATAAGATACGTGAAACTCGTATCGTTGACTCCTGTAACTACAATTGGTTTTTGTGGTGTGCTGTATGCGATTTCAAGACTCTCTTTTTTAAGTGATTGAAACATATCACTCACATAGGTATGATTGAGTCGTGTATTGAATGCTTCTCCCTGTATTTTTGCATGAAGTGAAAGAACACTTGACCCTACATCAGAATATGCAGAGCGAATAATACATTCTTTTTTATCCGTGTCTACTTCAAAATCAATCTGATTATATTTATCAGAAAAAATAGAAATCATACGCAATGATTGTCGTAGCTCTTCAACTAACATCACTACAGTTGTTTCTTTTTCTTTTGGAACTATTTGTCTATAATCAGGAAATGTCCCTGCAACAAGCCGTGAGGTACAATAGGTTGTTCCAATAGTAAATGATATTTGATTTTCCCCTAATATCATCTCTACATCACCTATTTCAGAGCTAATAAGTCGTACTATTTCAATAATATTCTTCACAGGAACAAGTATCCCCTCAAATTGTGGTAAATTTTTAACGGGTATTTTCTTTTCTGCAAGTCTGAATGAATCTGTCGCAACGAATACGAGATTTCCCCCATCAGCATATATAAAAACACTTGAAATTTCTGGTTTTATATCAGACCGAGACGCACTATAAAATACCGACTGAACTCCTTCTAAAAATTGTTCTACTTTTAGAGTTATATTTTGTCCATCGATGGTTTTAGGAAGTGTTGGAAAATCCTCATGAGTATATGTTTTTACAATAAGTTCTGAATTTTCAGTAGTGATAAGAACATTACCATCTTTTAATGATAGGGTAAGTTTTTTATTTTTTTCAAGATTACTTAATATTCTTTGTAAAATTTGTGCATCAACAACTACTGTACCTTCTTCGTCAATTTGTGCAGAAAGAGTTATTTCCGCTCCCACATGCAAATTAGTTGCACGTAAAACGACATTTCTATCTTTTGCTTCTATAAGTATTCCTGCAAGCACAGGGAGACTTGCCTGTTTAGTTGCAAGTTTTTCTATTTGGTTTACTGCTTTGATAAATTTTTCTGTAATACACGTGATATTCATAGTTATAGTATATACTTTTTTTATTAAATAATTATTTTTAATATACCCTGTGGAAACTGTGGAAATCTTTTTAAACTCTTATAATAAAAAGAAAAAATGATATGGTGATTGTCTAAAAATAATAGGATAGATCATGAAAATTATGTGTATAAAAATTGGTTATTGGTAAAGTATAGTATTTTGCACTTTCTAGTAACATTATTTCCACGCGTTATACACAATGTTTTCAACAAAATTAACCGGCAAGTATCGCGCGCAACTGTTCAATTTCTTGGACAAGGGAATGATCAGTTAAAAGTTCCCTCTCTATTTTTATACACGAGTGGATGACGGTAGTGTGGTCACGACCACCAAGTTTTTTACCTATCATAGGATAGGAGATGTTAAAATCTTCTCGGAGGAGATACATAATAATTTGACGAGTTTTTACAATTTCTTTTCTTCGAGTTTTATCATAAATAATATCAGGCTCAGTGTTGTAGAACTTTGCTATCGAATGAACAACCTCGTCGATATTTACTGATCGCTTGGGTTTGATGTTGTTGCGGATGAGGCTCTTAAGCTCTTGTATAGCAATAGGACGTTTTTTAAGACGAATTTGGCATATAAGGGAATTAAGAATACCTTCAAGCTCACGGATGTTGCCTTCTACATGTTCTGCGATATAACGAAGGGTATCCTCGGGGATATTTTCAGAAAAACTTTGGGCTTTTGTTTGGAGAATAGCATAACGTGATTCATATTCTGGCTTTGTGATATCAACGATCATTCCTGCAGAAAAGCGTGATTTCAAACGGTCTTCAAGTCCTGGAATGTAATTAGGATGTTTATCAGACGAGAAGATAATTTGTTTTTGGTGATCATAGAGAATATTAAATAAATGAAACAATTCTTCTTGGGTCTTTTCTTTTCCTGAAAGAAATTGTACATCATCCATAATGACCATGTCATATTTTTGATATTTTTCTTTAAATGATTGGCGTTGATTTGATTGAATGGCTTGCACAAAATCATTAGAAAATTTTTCAGAACTTACATAATAGACTTTATACTCTGGGTTTTTTTCTTTAAGAGCATTCCCTACTGATTGTATAAGGTGAGTTTTTCCAAGACCTGTGTTTCCATAGATAAAGAGTGGATTATAAATACCAGGTTCTTTGACAATGGCTTGTGCTGCTGAGTAAGCAAGTTCATTAAAAGGTCCGATAATAAAAGTATCAAAGACGTAGCGTGGGTTGAGGTTATCTTTTTTATTGATGTATAAATTATGAAGTGGAAGACTATTAGGATCTTCAATACCCATATCTTTTATATTGGTAGGTTGTTGTCCTTTATTTTTACTTACGACATATTCTATACCGCGGACACTATTTTCTGCAGTGCGGAGTGCGCGGAGGATAGTTTTATGATATTTGGAATAGAGCCATTCTTTTACGAATTCATTAGGAACACCAATATATATTGTTCCACCCTCTTCATGCGCGATGTGGGTGTTTTTAAACCACGTATTAAAATTTGGTTTAGTAATTTCAAGCTCGAGAGCATGAAGTGATTCTTCCCATAATTTGTCTGTGTTGTAGATTGGCATAGTTGGAGGTAGTTGTATTATAGAGATGTTTGTGCAACTTAGTAAGAGTGTCTCATCTGGGGATAAGTTGTGGATAAGAGTATATCATAAAGAAAGATATCTCACAGTTGCGAAAAATTATATAATAATGTACAATCTTGTTTCAAGAATTTCAAAAAGGAATTCTTCTTCCGTACATACTCTATGGCAACAACCTACAGACCAAAACAAAAGAAAAGAAAAACAACTCACGGATTTCTTGTCCGTAAAACCACTACTGCTGGGCGTAAAGTTCTTGCTCGTCGTAGACGAAAAGGACGTAAAAGCCTTACAGTGTAATCTATTTCTATTTTTCTATGCTTCATAAAGAAAAACGCCTTTCAACTCGGGACGTTTCTCATGCGTTCGAATCGTCAAGAAAAACTGTTTCGTCAGGTGGTTTCCGTGTGACTATTGCAAAAATTCCCGAGTTTACACAAACGAAATATGCTTGTATTGTTTCAAAAAAAATAGCACCGACAGCGGTTATAAGGAATAAATTGCGCCGGTGGTGTTACCAAAGTATTGAAAAATATCCCATTCCCAGTAAACTTTCCCATGGGATTTTAGTTTATTGTCAAAAAGAAGCTCTTTTATTTACTCGGCAAGAATTTCATGAAGCATTGCAGAAACTTCTCCAAAAGATTGTATAGTTGTATATTTATATGATGAAACGAATATTTCATTTTTTTTGGGTGCTTTATAAAATAACCCTATCTCCTCTCCTTAATAGATATACTTCATGTCGCTATGAGCCATCGTGTTCACTCTATTGTAAACAAGCTATTGAAAAGTATGGTTTTTGGTATGGGTGTGTTAAAGGAATACGAAGATTTTTATCCTGTCACCCCTTTTCACACCGACCGATATATGATCCAGTAGATGATTAAATAATTATCGGGTATCATTTTTAGTTATTTTTTGTTAGAATGCCTACGGTATGAATATTACACTTTGGCTTCAAGGAACGTGGCTCTATGAAATTCTTTATAATGCACTCATTGCCCTATCTCATATTGGCCCCGCAGGAAGTATTGGTATAGCGGTTATTGCGCTCACGATCATCGTAAGAATTATTCTTGCGCCTTTTTCATATAAAGCGATTGTACATCAAGTTATTCAAAAGAAACTTGAACCAGAACGTAAACGACTTCAAGAACTCTATAAAGACAATAAACAAGAGCAAGCTAAAAAGATTATGGAGCTTATGCGTGAGAACAAAACGAATCCGTTTTCAAGTTGTATCTTGACGCTTATACAAATTCCTATCATTTTTGCATTATATGCGGTGTTTCTTACGGGACTATCAATACAACCGGATATTCTTTATAGTTTTGTGCAAGCGCCCGCAGTCCTTAATTTACATTTCCTTGGTATGGATCTTGGAGCAAAGAGCATTGTACTGGGGCTTATCACAGGACTTGTTCAATTTTTGCAAGTGAAATTCTCGCCTGTGATGCAAGATTACACGCCTAAAAATGGAGTTGCTACACAAGAAGAAAATCAAGACACCCAAGGACAAATAATGCAAAGCATGCAAAAAAGTATGCGTTTTACACTTCCTATTATGATTACCATTTTTGCTATTATGGTGCCTGCGGCGGTTGCTTTATATTGGGTGACATCAAATGTGTTTACTATTGGTCAGGAATTACTCGTAAAACGCAGACTTGCCCGGGATGAGAAAATAGTATAGGTTATAGATTATGCATAGTGAACTTACCCAGATAATAAAAGACGTGCTTATCTCTCTCTCACACCCTGTGAGCGATATTACGCTTGTACAGGACGATGATATTAGCACTGTGCGTTTCGTGGTGTCATATAACGATCCGAGCCTTCTTATTGGACGAAACGGAGAAGCCTTACGATCACTTAATTATATTATTCGGAAAATTGCTGAAAATAAATTCCCTGGACAGGAAGTTCCTAACTTTGTTTTAGATGTTAATGATTATTATGCAAAAAAAATTGATGCTATAAAAATAAAGGCCAAAATTGTTGCCGATCGGGCTGTTTCTTTTAAACGAAATATTGAACTTGAGCCCATGAGTGCATATGATCGACTTATTGTACATGCGTATCTTAATAAATTTAATGGTATTAAAACAGAATCTGTTGGTGAAGGACCTGAGCGACATGTTGTCGTGAAATGTGTAGAAACAACGAACTACTAAGAGGTCGTACCTTGATGAGGTGAAGCCGGAAAAAGGACCTCAGTATTGAGAAATACCCCCTCGCCCATACGGGCACTCCCCCTTTCAAGGGGGAGAAGACCGAATTACGAAATATTAAATTGACCTAATGTCTAATTGCTCTAATTGACTGGGTTTGGTCGGCATTCATATGTCACACACGTAGTGTGGGTCATATGAATGCCAGACAAACCAAAACACACTACCTAACCTTCAATGACCCTCGTCCAAGACGGATGACATTGAAGGTCTTTCCGTGTGCTTATTCGTAATTAGGTGTATATCTAGATTTCTAAAATCCACGGCTCTCCTGTTTTTTTATTTATGAAGAGAAGATAAAGTTCATTGGGATCAAGTGCAAGCGTACTAATATCAAAACCCTCTCCCCCTTCTTGTGATAAATCAACAATTTGTCGTGTCTCGCCCGTTGTTGTATTTATAAGCCAAATACTATCAGTGAAAGAAATAACACCTTTATACCAATCATCAGGATACAAAGATCGTTCAACAAATTCGGGAACAGCACAATATAGTATTATTGAGTCTTTTGCCCAGGTACATTTTTCAGGAAGCGTTGCAAATGGGGCTTTTTCTAATTCGCCTGTTTTCATATCAAGAAGACTACTCGTCATGCCTGACCCAGTACTTTCAGTAATGAATGCGTGAGTGTCGGCAGGATTTATAAGTGCAAGCAGTCCTCGCTTTTCGTCTAAAATTTTATGCATAGTGCCTGTCTCTGATTCTATAGTATACAGATATCCACTAAACGTTCCCGATGGTTTGGTGTACATCGTTATCATATCGGTATTGTGCCAAGAAGGTGTCCATTCTGAAAATGGTGAAGACAGAAGTTGTTTAAAAGTACGAGTTTGGAAATTAAATACAACGCCGATTGTTTCAGGTACATGTTTTGCAATGTAGAAGACTTTTGATTTATCAGGAGAAAGTGTCATCCCTGTGATATTTTCTGTGAGAAATGTTCCTGAAAGTTCGATAGGATCTTTTTGTTTTGTTTTTTCCTCGACGATTTCAAGACAACGATTATTAATGACTGCGATCGTTGCATCGTCCGCGCTTCCTGTTTTTGACAACCCCTCTTTTCCTTGAAATGTTGTAATGGCAGTACGTGTTCCTGAACCAATTTTTCCATCTCGCGCAGTGTCAACGCCAAGTGTATATGCGAGAAATTCTTGCAAGAGTGTTATGTCGAGAGGATCACTATCTGCCGTTAGTGCACCTGGAAATGGTTTTGCGCATACAGCATCAGGAATGACTTTTTCAGTAATGGTTCCAAAAAATGTTTCAATATCATTAGTTGTTTCATTATAGAAACGATACAATACATTATTACCAGAGCCATCGAATAAACCATCGCCTGCATAAGGAATAACATCTTTTGTGGTTTGTTTTTGAGTGAGTGTGCTTCCTATTTTGCTTGTGTATATTGCACCATTCTCTTGTTTAATATAGCGAGCGTACAATTGATTAACGTCTATAATTTCTTGAGTGAACACGGGTTCTGTAGCAACAGGTGTTTCACCTTCAGGTGTTGGCGTTGGTTCTTGGAGTCTGTTGACGATAACTTTTTCTGGACGTGTGTAACTTGTTATTGCGACAACAGGAAAATCAGCTAGTTTGCGGAGACGTGACACAGACCCCGGTATACCATCATTTGTTCCTGTGGCGTCACCACTAGGCTTGCCTGTTGTTGCAGGATCTTCGCCAGTTGTTCCAGAATTACGATTAGGAAAAAGAGAAAAACCAGAATTAGTTCCACTATTTCCCCCACCTTTCCAAAAAGAAATAATGAAAAACACCACAATAGCGGTTACAACTGCGACGACAATAAATATAAGGATGCTGAGAAATTTTTTACGATTCATATAACTAAGTATAACACTTCATTTTTTATATTGGATAATTAATCAATTTTTTGGTTACCCATTTCCTTGATTTCTTTACTAAAATGCATGGCATCTTTAACACGTTTCCAATTACCACCCCAACCCCAGCCTTCTGCTGTAAAGAAGCCGATGAATTTTGCAGGCATATCAGTAACTTTTGTTTTTCCAAAAGGATTTTGTGTTGGGTTAATATCGATGGATAATCCGTAAGCGTGGACAGAAATTCCTGTTTTTTCTACCGTAAGTCGGCAATTATAACCACCACCTCCGGTGCTCTTCGGTATTTTATAAAAAGTATCTCCACCTTCGGCAACCCATTTAGCATTAACTCTTTTAAGACTTGGCGCGACGAGTTTATGAACTTTATAGGTCATATTAAATGCTGACACACTTTCCATATTACTTTCTTCACATGCATGAACTTCTACTTTTTCCCCGTTAGCTTTTGTGAGAATAATTGGTTTTGAATTAGTACGCGCCCATTCTTTGAATGCTTCAGAATTTTGGTCTGTTGGTGAACTAGATCCATCAATAGGTATGACGGCTCCATCGGCGCCAACAGTTGCGGTATATTCTATATTTTTAATGTCAGGGTTTACGTTGACAAGATTGGGGTTGATGGTTTTTAAAATAACATATGAGGCGAGAGCTAGAATAAGTCCGAGAATTGCTTTTGTGATTGTTGCGCGTGCGTCGCTTTTTCCTGCAAGAGCATCTGTCGTCATATACTGTACACCCCCAACGATAAGCATGACGACAGCCAATACCCCAGCAATAGCGATAACGATAGTAACAATAATATTGATGTATTCCCCAAGTTGAATTTTTCCTTTAACATGAGTGAAACTGGGCAATGGTGCCAGCAACGTATAGCAGTTTTCTTGGAGCGTTGTAACCCCGCCTGTTGTTTGTGCGCAAGGATCATTCGGGTCAACGTCTACAGTTGTTGATTGTTCACCATTTGCCCAGACAGGATCTCCATTTGTAGTTACGGCATTAGAATAGGTTTCTACCCAGTTTTTATCGTTACATTCCTCGTCACATTCAAACTTAAGAACTGAATTACCATAACTTTCAAAATTGAATTTTATGTTGATAGGATTCCATAATTCCAAATGATAGACACAATCACTGTCAGATGGCTTTTTTTCACATTCATCATCCCCTACCTTTGCTTTGATGGTCAGTGTGCCTCCTTCCGGGACGATAAATTCCTCATTATCGAAATTTGCGATATCATCATCGAATGGACCCGGATCAGAATCGTCATCTTCTTCAGTGATGCTTACTTCTATTTTTTTATTAGCACAATTCTCTGTTTGGATGGTGATGTTTTGTAAAGGTTGTGCACCGTCAGAATAATAAGCACCTGTTTGAACTCCACTAGGCGAGAATTGAGCCGAGGTTATAGCACAACGTCCTCCGTCGGCATCATATGCTAATTTCCAAGTTTTTCCCGTAAGATCACAGGTACCATCACAATCATATTTTAAATTTCCATTAGGTTTTCCATCGCTCATATATGAGCCGTTTGCAATATTTAAAACTGTCGCCGTATCATCCCAAATATTGATAAAATAGTTACAATCAGGATCTTCTGCATTATCACATTCGTCTTCACCAATCCACAAATAGATATTTAATTTGTTATCACCCGGGATAGTGAATGGTGTGTTGTCCATTCCAGAATCTTCCAAGTCGTCGTTGAGAACATCAATTCCTATTTGTGAGTCTTTTTCAGTAATACTTACCTCTATTTCTTTATTTTCACAATTTTGTCCAATAATTTCAATTTTAACGAGTCTCCCGAAATCAGATTTGTACCAACCGGTCGCTTGTATGCCGGCATAATTAATGAATTTTGCCGAGGTAACTTTACAATCTGCAGCGTAACTTTGCTGTGGGAATGCAAAAAGCGCTGTCACGAAAGCAAGAGTGATGAAAAGAATGGTAAAAAAAGATGTAGAGCGTGAATATATCATCATAGTTGAAGGTTAATGTTGGTAGATTCTTGTTGGAAATCTTCGTCAGGCTGTTTGACGTCAGCTTGGATACGTACCCCACCCCGACCTTGAGGTGCTATAAGCAAAAGATTTTTGTTTGTGGATTGATCACTTGCAACGATTTCATTATTGACTCGCCATTGATACAAGAGCGAATCGATCGTTTGGTCAGGTCGTACCGAGAAAAAGAATGGTGCGATACCAAGTTCAATAGGATTTTTTTGAGAAGTATAATTATTATATAACGCAGCATGAATATCGAGCGCTCGCGTTGTTGGGAAAAGATTATAAAAAATAATTTGTGGTTCAGCAAAGGTGAGTTTTGTAGATCCTTCCCCACCGACAGTTGCTTGACTATTTTTCACTTTTACAGAAACAACTTCTTCTCTGTTGATAAAAAGATTTTTAATAGCCATAGATTGTTTATTATATCCTGACGCATTGTCTTTGACTTTATAATTCCATTGCCATGTATAATCCAAATCAGTTGGTCTAAGATGGATATCACCCATGACAAGATTTGGCATAGCCGTAAATTTTATAACAGCACCACGAGCTGGCAACGCTTTGCCTTTATAAAATGGTGGGACGTAGGAATCAACGGCTTCCCAAAGCACGTCAACGGTTGCAGGACGTAATACAATTGATTTTCGAACAAGACGACCGTCTTGGCTTTTAATAATAGCTACAACATTTGTAGATTCGCCGTAGGCTCCAACTTGGACCGTGATAGATTTTTTTCCTATGCCGCTGGTTTTTTCCTGGTCGTTTACCATCCATGTAATAAAGTGGATATCAAGGTCTATAGAAAAAGTTTCAAGTTTTAAAGTAATGGTCGTAAAGGCATCCGGGTTAGGAGGTGTGACATCAAGGCTAATATCGTTTGCGGTGAATCGCGGGACAACTTGTGCAAAAGTTGCAGGAGAAAACATAAAAAACAAGCCCAAAACAATAAAGGGAAGAAAAAACAATGGTGAGATTCTTGATACAAAGCGTCTCATACGTATAAAGATAGTATAGCAGAAATTAGAGATTAGAGATGAGAGATAAGTGGATTACAGCGAATTCTTAGATACACCGAATTACTAATTTATTACGAATATACTAATACTCGCCACAAAACTTTAAGTTAGAAATTCGTATATTCGTACGTTATTCGTAATTAGGTGTGTCTAATTAACAAACTTTCCTTCTCCTCCTTCTGCTGCAGCGAGGTCATCTTTTGCTTTTTTGATTTGTAATATTTGTGATGGATCGGAAGTAACAATTTGATCTTCGGTATAGCTTGCGATGACTTTTATCGCTACGTGTTTAAGCCCTGCAAAGAATATTCCTTCCCCCACTCCAGATTCGAGAAGGGTGTATTTTTCTTCGTTCGTAAGATTGAATATTTGTTGTAAATTTTCAATGGATGAAGCAGACTGTTTCATCAATATTTGGATGGACGAGTTCGTGATAATAGGAACACCATATTTTGATTTAATGAAATCAGTTACGTCTTGGGTGATGGTTGCAAGTCCGAGATAATATTTTCGTCCGCGCTTTGCAAGCATGAACAAAAATGATGCCGTATCGTCTGATTTCATCATCCACCATGCCTCATCAACAACGAGTAATCGCTTTTTAAGACTTTTTCTTACAGCATTCCAAATGAAATGCGTAATAATATACATAGCTGCAGGTTTCAATTCATCTTCCATGTCACGGATTGAAAATACAACGAGCTTTTTATTAATATCAACGTTACTTGGTTTATTAATAAAACCTGACCATGTTCCACGAGTATATTTTTTGAGTCGTTCCAAAAGCGAATCACTGTGTTCCATACTTTGAAGCACCATTTCAAAATCGGTCATAAGGGGTGGCTCGATATCTTTAAAATTAGATGTTGCGCTGATGTCTTTGAGTGCATACGTTTCATTAATAGCACGGTCGATAATGGAATCTTCTTCTGGGGTTAGACCCCCTAGCATAATGCGGAACAATCCGACAAGGTGAATGATATTTGACCTGAGCACATCTGCAGGATCTTCGTCGGCAAGAGGAATGGGCAAATCAAAAGGGTTGATATGGTGTTCTGATGAAAGAGAAATATTAAAATAGCGCCCCCCTACTGCTTCGGCAAGATATTCGTATTCACGTTCAGGGTCGATAATGATAACTTCGGTATCGAACATCATCGTGCGCAAAACTTCTAGTTTTGTGAAATAGGATTTTCCAGCACCCGATGTTGCGAAAAGTACCGAGTTGTAGTTTGGTAATGAATAGCGATCAAAAATGACAAGTCCAGAATTTTGGCGGTTCATGCCATACAGAATTCCTTTATCAGAGGTTAAATCAAAAGAAACGAAAGGAAAAAAGCTTGAAACAGGACCAGAATTAAGCTTTGAATAGACTTGTAACATATCAGTTCCTAGAGGCGCCACTGTTTTAAAGCCTTCTTCTTGTTGGAATAATGCTGGTTTAAAATAAATGAGTTTTGATTCCATCATGGAGCGTATCTCGTTTTCAGTCTTGTACATTTCTGTCTCATTATCGGCATAAATAGTAAGATACAGACCAACATCAAATATTTTTTCCTGTGCTTGTTGCAGACCATCACGTAATCGTTCCAAATCTTGAAATGCGGTATCAAGAATAGGATCACGGACCATTCCTTTTTGCTCACGTTCTCTGATCTGACTTTGTACCTCGGCAACCTTTTTTTGGAATTTCTTTAAAATTTGATCAGTAGGAATAGGATTAATATGAATAGAAACATCAAATATTTTATCCAAGTTAATAACGGGCGACAACCAACCGTCTACAAGAAAACGTGGGTAGGACATGGCAAAATAGGTGCGAGTAATTTTGCCACCAATTTTTAATTGTTTTGATTCTATCTCAATTGCAGCAGGCGCAATAATATCGCGCAATTCAAGTTTTGCTGCTTCATAGATTTCACTCGGGAGTATCGGAACGACACTTTCTTTTTCGGTTGTTGATGATTTTGAGAAAAGACCCATGGGAATAGTATAACAGAGATTACTAAAGAATTTCTAATTTCTAATTGCTCTAATTAATCTAAATGTGGAACGAGGTCGTACCTTGAGGAGGATTCGCCGGCTGGCGAAGACGGGAAAAGGTCCGACCTCGGTACACATAAAGAATGGCTCAGTTATCTGACATTCAATGACCCACACTCAACGTGTGTGACATATGAATGTTGATAACTTTTTAGGAATTTTCTACTGCGTAGCAGTTGGTATGCTTCGTTCAGTATCTCCCGGGTTAAACATACGATAATATACTTCGATAACTTCTTGAGTTCCCAATTGCACGGAACGTACACCTATCCCTGCAAGTCCGCCTTGCACAAGACTGATACGTTGTTCAAGTTGATTGCGTTTTTCTTCGAATCGAGTAGCTTCGTCTGCTTCCGCAGTTATTTTTTTTGATTTAAGAAATGGAAGAAATTTAGCCAAAGTTCCGCCAGTATTTTGTTCAGATAAAGGAGCATGAGAATAAGGTACGACAATATAGAAATCTTTTGACATAATATTCGTTGATTCACTGAACCATTTGATAAATCCAATATATTCAGCAGTCTGTGTACGCAAAAGGTCTTCTTTCTGTACTTTGAGACGTTCTTCAAGTGTCGCAAGGTAGGGTCTGATATCAAGACGTCGTGATTGCACTACAATTTGCACAGAAAATTCTATAGAATTTAAAAAGTTTTGGAATTGTTGAATGGTGGCTTCTTGTTCTTCTGCTGATTTTAAAGCAAGGTTGATAGATGAAGCAGTCAAAATACTGCGTAATCCCCCATCTACAAGAACCACAATACCGTCGCGTATTTCTTTTATAGGAATAAAATTTTGTGTGGGAGCTCCTGTTAACATAAGTGCATTATATCATAGACATCTTATTAGATTCACACCGAATTACGAATAGGGTACGAATATACGAATTCCTAACTTAAAGTTTTGTGACAAGTATTAGTATATTCGTAATAAATTAGTAATTAGGTGTTACTTGCGGTCGCGGTTCGCATTCGGATCGTCCATATCAAGAATATCAAGATTCCATGCAATATGGCGCAGACGACTATCCCCCAAAGGTGCTGTAACTTGCTGGTCAAGATTTTGAGGCTCTTGTTTTTTAGGAGTTTCTCCCGGCAATTGTTTATGTTGCCAAAGATAAAATTTACTTTTGAACGCATGACCGACGGCTGCTTGAAGCATATCGATGAATGGTCTTCCGTTTACTTTATAAAAAGCAAGAGCCAAAGCAAGAGCAATGATAGGTAAAATAATGACGACTGCCATCACCGAGGGTAACAATTTCCACAAAACGTAGGATGCGCCCGCTCCACCGGCAAGATACACGAATTGTCGGAATGTGAATGGCCCGAATATTTTGTCTTCTATGTTGATAAATTGTGGGAGTTCATATTTCATGTTGTTGTAGTTAATTACAAATTTATTACGAATATACTAATCTTTAATATTGATGATTTTTTTGTACACCATCAACTCAAACACTACCATCAGTATACCCAACTTTATTTTAGAAACCTAGAATACCAAGGGTTCCCCTTGGTATTCTGAGCTATGGTCCCTGAAATCTTCTACCATTGCGTTATAATTAGTAATATTTTTTATCTCCACAGGAAACGGTTTGTGGTTTATTATTTTATAATCGAGAGAAAGATATTCTTGTAAACTCGAATAAGAATATTGAGCAACAAATTCTTTCAGAGTATTTAAAAAGCTTTTTGGTTGTGTCTTCCAGTTATTATTTTTTAATTTTGCAGGATTCAGATGTATATATGCATAAATATAATTTAAATACATATCGTCATCTATATGTTGTGATTTAAAAACTCCTTGGAACAAAGCACCCACTCGGTCATTTTTTTTATTAAAATACATAGAATATCCTGTCTGAAGTTTTAACATAAATTTAGATATCCCACCTTCTATTAGGGGGGTAAGTAATAAATGAAAATGATTTGGCATCAAACAATATGCGCCTATAGCAACTAATGGTTCTCCACGATCTTTTTTTAGGATTTCGTCGAATGAATTTTTTTTGGAAAAATTATTACGGAACTGGATAGTTTTTTTACTATTAGCTAAATACAAAAGAGCTAAAAATCTTTTGTAATCTGAGTTATTTTGAAATACAACTCTTTTCTCTACGCCACGGTTGTAGATGTGATAAAATTCATCTTTTTCAAAAGTAACTTTTCTTTCCATATAGAGATAATAGATTATGCTAACCATACCAAGGGTTCCCCTTGGTATTAGTCGATAGATTCATGGTACGGATCTTTTCCCTTTTCGTAACTTTTTGGTTTTTTGGTTACTACATCTACTGAATAGTCGCTTTTTCCTGGGGCGATTGAAAATATTTCCATCAATTTTTTATGAGCAACGGTTTCAACTTCGGGTTTGTCTTCGATTTGAGACAAGAGGTCACCTCTTTTTGATTGTTGCTGTAATTCTTGTATCTTGTCTCGTAACGGAACAAAGATCATGAGATTTATTTCTCGTATAAGAGTTGCGGCAAGATTATTAGAGATATCAGCATGTCGTTCAATATTGCTTTGAATATCATGAGCTTGCTCTACGCCCAGTAACACAAGCCCAACTTCCTTTGCGATATTTTCTGCTTCATCAATAAGCAGGCCATGGTTTTTTGTGATATCCCAAAGCTGTTTTTCCCAGTCACTTTCAAGAAGAGCTTGTTGATTTTCAGCGGGAAGTTCCTTGAAAGCATCTTCGATATTATATTTTTGAATAAAATCTTTCATAATTGTTTATATTACGATTAAGGATGTGGTGGGGGTGGTGGAGTTCCTCCGCCTGAACTACCTCCCGAACTGCGACCACCACGTATTTTGTCGGCTACGTCACTTTTTGTACCTTTCGACATACCTGTGAACCATTCACCTTCTACTTCCTTACTGACTGTTTGTCGTACCGTGAATTCTTTTCTTTTAACAACATCTTCTTGAGCGTTTATATTAGTTTGTAGTGCACTGAGAGTTGTCATTTTTCCATTAGGTCCTTTGCGTGGAGTTTTCTTCCATGTGTCAAAGTCTTTCTTGGCTTTTGCCAAATTTGCGATAGCAGTTGGATCATTTGGATTATCTTGGAGTTCTTGTCGAGCATCATTAATAGCTTTTTCCTTCGCTCGTATGTCATCACCAAATGCTGCTTTAAATTGTTCCATATTTGTTTTAAGACCATCAAGAGTTGATTTATCGTCTGCTGTTTCCAGGTCTACACGTTCTTTAGCATCATCTTCACGACTTTTAGCGTAACGTTCTTTTGCCCCTTTATGGCCACCTCCTTTTCCTGCGAAAGCACCACCCATACCCATAGTATTAAGTCCCATACTTTTTGATATCGCTTTACCGGCAGATGTATTGCGCCAATCCATATCACTACTTTCCAATTTTTTACCAGCACCACGCATCATACGACCCATACGACCACCCATTTTTGATTCAGCCATTTTAGAACCAACAGCTCCAACAGCTGATCGTAATCCAAGAGCTGCCCCTCCAGTAATTACTGCTGCTCCAAGTCCTGCGATAGCACCACCGGCTTTGACGACTGCTCCGCCAATTTCTCCGGACATTTTCTCAGTGATTTCTTTTGCTTGAAGAACAAGCATGACAATAATAGCAAAAGGAATAATGATTTTTATAATCATTTCACCGATACTTTCGTTACTATTAGCAAAAACGCTATCAATAAATCCTGTATCCAAAAACATAATAATGAGATACATGAAAAATAGGAATATCGGCGCCATAAATGCATATTCAAAAAGACTTTTAAACCATTCCTGGTGTCCCATTTTAGGAATATTAAATGGTAAAATAATAGACACAAAAGCCAGAGGTGCCGTGATCATCGTAATCCACAAACCAATAACACGTGCAAGGAAAAGAAGTCCAACGATAAAGAATGCATAAATCAAAACAACGAATACCGCGATTCCACAAATATATATAACCAATCGTAATGTTTGCAATGTTGCTTCTCCTTTAATGGTGCCTCCAACTTCTTGTTGCATAGCAGAATAAGGGGTACCTTTTGCGTCGCTAATAAGATTTTGCGCTTTGAACTTACTCATGATCGCCGATGAGAATGCCGTGACCGAAGATTCTCCTAGCTGAGCATTAGGGTCATCAGAATTTTCGTCTATCTCTACATTGACTTGCATACTTCCCACGAATGCTCGTGCGAGAATATTAGATGCATCAATGACGACTTTGGTAAAAAATAAACTGAAATTTATTAGGAGTGCAATTAAAATAACCTTGACGAGCATTTTACCCGTATTAACCTGGGGGAGATTTAAAATGGTTCCAATAGCGATATAGAGAAGAGCGAATATGAAAAATATATTACAAATATCGCGAACCAATGCCCAACCACGGCTGACGAATTGTGTTGCATTGGAATAGGTAGTGCTAGAAATTGAATAGTCTAAAAAGAAATCAACGAATCTTCCTGCAAGAGAGGCAAGGTACCACATGCCATAAAAAATTGGTCTTGCAAGACATTCGGTAAGAGAAAGATTATCACCCTTTTCACCAGCAACCCCTGGAATATGGATTCCACATCCTGGCTCTGCATACGCAACATTTGCTTGCACCATAATAACGGGTGATTGATCGCGATCATGAGATAGCCAAATACCCACCGGTGTTGCAAACAATGGTATGGCGATAAGCATGACTCCTATGAATGCTCTTAATTTTTTTTGCATAAAATACGTGCATCTAGTGTACCATTTTTACTTTTGAATCAGAATACTAAACTGTGCATTAGAGAAATAAGAAATAAGGGGTGAGAGATGAGAAAAAGTAACAACGAATTATTAGTTACACCTAATTACGAATAGGGTACTAATATACGAATTCATAACTTTATGTTTGTGGAAGTATTAGTATATTTGTATAGATTCGTAATTAGGTGTCAGTTGCAATTAAGTGTTTTCTACAAACTAAGAACTAATAACTAAAGACTAGTTTTCTATTGAATATCAGGCTGAAGTGTTTTAGTGTACAGAAATTAGGTAAAGAAAAAAAGTCGGACCAAAACGATTGCCATGAAAATGATATAGAGAACAAAGATCGGTTGTTCGCGGTATGGTTTTTTATTAAGAAAATAAAGAGCGCACAATAGCATAATGATACCTATAATACTTATATCAAGCGGTGGATGAAAAAAGATGCCAACAAGGGCGCCTGCGATAATAATAAAAATACTGAGACCAATACTCGCGTATTTTCCAAAGATCACGGGGAATGTTCTGATACCACAAGCCCTATCCCCCGGAATGTCTTTCATGTTTTTAACATTTTCTACAAGGAAATAAATAACAAAGGTTCCCAAAAGGATAAAAAATGGTAATGACCCAATATTTGTGTTTGATTGTATGGCAAAGAAGCCAGCAAGAAAAGCAAAAACAGTATTCAAGGAAACAGCAAACGAAGAAACGACGAGGTATTGTTTAAAACGAAAAGCTTCTCGCGAATAGTAATAGTAGGTCAAGATGAAAAGAATGATATATATAAAAATAGTGTATCCCGCGAGCCATCCTGCAAGAAGCGCAAAGAAAAGAAACATGTATTTGAGCGTTGTCCATTCATGTGGTGAAAATAGCCCTTTCACTAAAGGGCGTTCTTGGTTTGAGATAGAATCAATAGCAATATCAGCTTCATCATTTTCCCATACAGAAAAAAGCCATGCCATTGCAATACTTACGAAAAGCGCGGTCATCGTAAGCCATATATATATATCAGGTAGCCTATTCACACCCGATTGCGCTAAAGCAAAATATGCTCCCAAGAGATCAATAAACCACCAATGAAGTAAACGGAGTATTCGAGCATTGTGAAGAATTGAGAAAAATTTTCTTTTATTTTTTCTATACGCAAGAACGAGTAATAATACAAGTATAGATACGAGGAATGAGATACTTATTTTTTGAGAGAAATAGTGTTGTACTGGCGTATCTTCGTTAAGTACCGAGAGCGAATCAGTAGGATCAAGACTATAAAAAGAGACCACATTTTCTGGCGTTGTGGGAATGGTGGTACCTTGGAATGTCTGTACAAGCGTCATAACATGTACAGGGATCGTTAAAAAGAAAAAAATAGCGACATAGGCAAGAAAAGTTCCTATAAACGAGTGTAGAATATTTTTTGTTTTCATATAAATATAGGCGCCAACACCAATGATAGCAATAATGATTTCGATTTTAATACCAACACCGATAGCATCCGTCGTAAAGAGAAGATGTATAAAGTGTCGAACAAGTGTCGGATAATCACCGGCGATAAAATTGTATGGATGACCGAGAAATCTATAGACAATAAAGTCAACAAGCGGTGGCAGGAGGATAATAAACGAACCAAACGCAACAAACGTTATAATTTTTTTTAGATCGTGCTTTGTAATAAGGTAGAGAATAACAATGATCGAGAGAAAGACACCAATATACCACAGAGGATAATGAAGAAAAGTATCAACAGGGCTGGTAAAGTATCCTGCGTTATTGCTGTTGGTGAAATTTTCAAAAAACGTACGCAAGAAAATGCTTGTTGCAAAAAGCAAAAGTATCTGAGGTAATGGTAGATCTAAATTCTCAACTTTATTTATGAATTGTTTGATGATTTCCATAGATAGTCATAGTGTAGCTTTTTTTTATGTGTCTGACGAGAAGCAGCTGTTTATGATATTTATTGTGCAAGTAAACTACCCCAGAGGTCTTGCCTCTGGGGTAGTTTATGAATCCTATATATTATATCCCAAGAAGTGCTCCTGCCAAATCGGGGCGGTATACCTTTGAATAATCGAACGATGATGCACGGTAGAATCCTTCTCCCTTGCTCTCCTTCTCTCTTGTTTCAGTACACCACATGCGTGAATAATTTTTAGTTCTTGAATCATCGGCACCAAGAATAGATGAGAGATGGTTTGCTGGATAACTTTGGAAACCACAGAAGAGTCTATTTTCACGATCTCGACGGAGTACATTCCACGGTGCTCGGAACCATGGAGTTTCTTCTGTCGGTAGAGAATAGAAGTTTCTTTCCCCAGGTTCAGTTCTTTCGATTTCACGAAGTTTATTAACGACACCTCTTTCTGTAGTAAGGAGAGATGATAAAACGCTATTTGTTTCAAATTGAGAAGTGATTTCATTTCTTACTTCCCATGGAAGGTTTTCGTTGCTCCATCCAAATGCCCCTGGTTCCCATGGGCCGCCGTTTTGACCTGGATCAGGCTGACAACAATGCCGAGCGACTCCCAACCGTTGCGTTCCTAATAGAACATTGTAGCTACTAATATGATATGGAACAAACCATGAATAAAGAACTTGCCAGTAGGCATAATCTTCCCCCGTTGTCGTAACTCGATAATTTTCAGCCCAGAATTTTTCAGCTTCTGCAAGAAGTCGTTTCATATCTTTAACCGCAAAGAGTGCATTATTGCGTTGGTTGCGGAACCCTGTGAGGGCACTTGCTTTTGGCATTTCACGTTGCATTCCCAAGAAAATATTAAGTAATTCTTCGCGTGCGCGGACGACTTCGATGGGTGTTCCATCAGAATTCGTTTGAGGTACACCATCTACAATACCCTCGTTTCTCCATGCATCCCACTCGCCTGGGGTAAACCAGGTGTCTCCTTCCCATTTGTCGGTAGCAGTGTTGTATTGACCAGTATTATATCCCGTACCCATGATTTCTTCCTTTATACCCAACAGACGTAAATAGAGGTTGCGCATTTTTGTAAGATCATCTTTTGATTTCATAGATGCGCGTCCTAAAGTAGCAAGATCATTTATATACCCACGCATACCATTATCAAGAGCAAGTGGCAATACGCGCAAATTGATATCCTCCACCCACGTTTGTTCACGTTCTATTGCCAAAACGAATTCTCTTTTGAGTCCCTGGAAGTGATTATAGCGGTCGTTTCGCGGACCATCGTCGTCGATATCTTTTCTCGCAAGCCACATCTCTTCATCCTGAGAATGGTTTTGCCAATATTTTTGTAGGCGATCTTGCCATCCTAGATCAGGGCCAGGTAATAAATAATCAAGATCCATAACTAGGGGTAGGTATTCCTGCTGGGCAGCTACTGTTTCAGTTAAATATGCCGCGGCAGTTCCTGCAAGTCGAATGGCCTCGGGTAATTCAAGCTCCAAGTCAACACTTTGGGTTGGGGTGTTAAGCCAATCAACTGTGCCATCAGATCCTGTTGTTGAAGTGACTTCTGTTCCGAGATACTCAATACCCGAGACATCAGGAGATTGTGATGAGCCTGATAGAGCCCCACTCAACTCAGAGAAACCTTTGTTAATAAGAGCGCTAAACATGGTCCCAAGGGCGCTTGATGCGATTTCGCTGAATTCATCCATCATAGGCATAGCAGAAAATTGTGACACTCCTGCTTCCTCGGCTGTTTTTTTTGCAATGGAACCTGGCGTTTTTGTTTTAAAACGTTCACAGTCAGGATCATTATTAGAATTGAAGTAATCTTGGTTGATCTCAAAACCAAAACTGTTAAAGTCTTCATTTGAATCAAAAGCGCTGTTTTCCGTATTACTGACACATTCTTTTTGATCTTGGTAATTAACGCGCTCGGCTTCTTGTTTTGCGGCATCTTTTGCTTCAGTTACTTTTTTAGAATATTCTTCTTTAATGATTGATTCTCGGCCGAAGGGATTATTTTGTGGTTCAGCTAATTTTTCCCAAGCATCCCAACCGCCTTTTGAAAAGTCGGATGAAAAATCTTCGCGTTCGAGATCGGTAAGCGTTGGTTTTAATTTTTCTTCGAGTGGTTTTTTTGCACTATCAAGAATAGAAACAACAGTATTTTTATCTCCCAAAGAGAAACTGCCAAAACTATCGGTTGAAAAGCCGTCTCCATAATCAATATTGTCAATCGATGAATAGAGTTTCAATATTTCCACATCCTCGAATTCTTTCATAAATGATTTAGTATCTTCTACATAGAATGGATTACCTTCAAAACCACTGTTGATCCAGTCGACTGTTTTGCTGACGAGCATGTCCATTAGTTTTTGTCCTACCATATATGCGGCGGTGTCGAGACCGAATTCCTTCAAGGCGTCTTCAATTCCAGTACCGAGCGTTCCTGCTTCACTTGCAGTACTTGCTGCATTTACTGTAGTGTCAGGAACGTCAACTGGTAAATCACCAATACCCCATACGGCGTGAGCACGATTCGTTGCAAAGAAAAATAATGGCAAACACAAAGCAATAATGAATGTTGCGGAGAGAAATATTTTTGCGAATGTATTTTGTGTATTCATAACCTATGAGTTTCTAACGAGGAGGATTTTCGACGAATGGTAAAAGAAAATTATTATTATGTGCGCGGATAGCATCAACAAAAGTTTGTGCATCTTCATTATATCTAAGTACTGCAGAAAAAGTAAGTAAAGGGTCTGTGAAATATTGGCTCATGGCTTCGGTATCGGTAAGTATTCCTTGGATACCATTCATAATAGCCAAATGATACGGTATGACTTTTTCTGGAACGGTCATACTTTGTAGTCCATCGAGAGCGTCTTTGTGCATAGTAATAGGGCCAGCGAGCGATTGTTGTAAACCGTAGGGATCATCAAGTTCGATCGCTGATTGCAACATGGGAATAGGTGTTGTAGGGGGTTTATATAATTCTACAAAGATACTATATTCTGAAACATATTGATTGATGGCGGCAGTATCATTTCCCGCTATTTTGATATCTTCGCGAGTCCACACGCGTGGTTCATTTACTGTTTGAATATATGAAGATAACATTTCGGTAAGATTTTTTTGTACTACTGGATCGATGGTGCCATTTTTTGAAAGTGAACTAATTGCAATATACATATCTTGTGCTAATTGGGCAGTTTGATTGTTTTGTCCACTTTCTCCTGCTGTGCCATATTGTCCAAATTGAGCGTTTTCTCCAGAGGTAAGTTTACCGATGCCAAGTCTATAAAGATTATCCTGCCAATCGGGTACGCCATTTTTATCTAAATCTTGTTGGGCGATACCACCCAAGGTAACGTCGGTGAGACGATTTTTTGCCTGCTGACGTTTAATAATTCCTGATATAACAAAACCTAGAATAACCAAAAAAGCAATAATGCCGACCGTGATAATAAATTTTTTACTTGGGAGATACGATTTGATCGATGGTTCCATGGGGATAGTATAACAGAGATTAGAGATGATAGATAAGTGGATTACACCGAATTACAAATTTATTACGAATATACTAATGTAAATCATATAACGTTAGGTTAAAAATTCGTATATTCGTACCCTATTCGTAATTAGGTGTGGCGTGCTAGCCCAAGCCATTTTTCTAGCGGTATTTCTTCCGCGCGAGCGTTACTATCTATATTATGAGCATTAAATATCTCATCAACAGGCGTTTTAAAACATGTTTTTATATTTGATGCTAATTTTTTACGTTTATGAGCAAATCCTTGTTTTACAATAGTAAAAAAACGTTCTTCCGGTAGAGTTTTGAAATGATCTTTTTGGATATCAAGAATACTAAAAAGTGCCGCATCAACATTTGGGCTCGGGCTGAAATATTTTTTAGGAATTTTCATTTCATAGCGTGGTTTTCCAAAAACTTCTACTGATAATGACAAAATACTTTCCTTACCATCTCGTCGCACGATACGATCAGAGACTTCTTTCTGAGTAATGAGCGTCATATACGATGGCTGATGTTTTTCGGTGAGGAATTTTTTAATAATAGCGCCCGTAATATAAAAAGGTATATTTCCAACAATGCCATAACGATCTTTTCCGACCAACTCTCGAAGTTCGATCTCGAGGATATCTTGATGAACAAGAATAAGTCTCTTTGAAGCGATATCGTGTGCGAATTTTTCTTTAAGAAGATCATACATTCTTGGGTCAAGTTCGACAGCGTAAATTATTGCAGTTGTTTTTTCAAGTATTACTTGGGTGAGCGATCCTTTCCCTGGCCCAATTTCAATGATCGTAGGAATTTTTTGTTCGCGTACAATTTCTGCAATACGGCTCATTGCTTTAGGATAATGAAGAAAATTTTGTCCAAGTGATTTTTTAGCTTTCATATTCTCAATACTGAGGTTCAACCTCAGTATAATGTATCCAGTCGTTTAATTCGTTCACGTAAGCAGTTTCTGAGTCAAAGTAGTAAGGAAAAGATTCTTTAGATACAATGGCTTTTTGTATGCGTTCATTTGCTGGGTAACAGTATTCGTGATGACTTGAAAAAGGATATGCGTCTAAACTTGAGAGGATGTTTTTTTGAGATGCTATGTTACTTCGAACAGGATTCAAATGAATATAGGAAAAAAGATATTTTAAATAACGATCATCGGTTGCATGACGTACTTTATAGCGTCCTTGGAAAAGTGCACCTGAACGACTATTTTTTGTATTAAAATACATCGTATATCCAGTTATAAGTTTTTGCATAAAACGCGCCACACCTTTTTCTTGTAATGGAGTAAGAAGAATATGAAAATGATTTGGCATTAAACAATAAGCTCCTATTGCTACGAGAGGACTTTGGCGATCGACAACAAAAGGATTATCTATGTATTTAAGATTAAAAGGCTTTGTATTGTTACACACAAAAAGAAGTTTAAGGAAACGCCAATAATCATATAGGTCTTCGAAAACGAGCCGTTTCTCAGTTCCCCTATTAAAGATGTGATAAAATTCTTTTTCGGCAAAAGGTGGTCTTGTTACCATGACTTTATACTATCAATAAAAATACTGAGGTTCAACCTCAGTATCATTAGTATTGTGTATAAACAACTAAAATAGAATACTGAGGTTGAACCTCAGTACAGCTCAGTATTAAAAATCATCAAGGTAGATTGTTGGGAGGTGGCCCTTTTTTGTTGCTTCGATACTAATATCTTCGCATAATTCTTCGGAAATGTCAGATAAAAATTCTGAAGCCATTTGCATGGTTTCACTGCCGAAGATTTTTCGTATCTGTGCATGCGTGACATACAATTGATGTTGTGCTCGCGTGACGGCAACGTACATAAGCCGACGTTCCTCTTCCCGATCACGAGGTGTGCTGTCACCTCGATCGCTCGGGAATAATCCTTGTTCAAGTCCTGTAATAAATACGGTATGAAATTCAAGTCCTTTTGCCGCATGAATGGTCATTAATTTTACAGCATTTTTCTTTTCTTTTTGAGCATCCATAGTGTCTTGATCAGACATAAGCGCGACATCTTCTAGAAAACGAGCAAAACCTTCGCTTTTTTCCATAATGTCATACCGTGTTGCAAAACTCACGAGTTCTTTAATGTTTTCTAATCGTTCAATGTCTTCCTCGGTACCATTTTTGAGCATGGTCTCAAGGCCTGATATTTTAAGTGTCTGAACAACGATTTCAGCTGGGGTATGTGTTGGTATGTATGATGCAATAGCGTCAAGAATAGTAAAATATTCATCGCATTTTTTCTTGACCGCGGGACTGAGCGACGCGCTATCCTGTGCGAGAAGTTTCACAAGTGTTGTTTTTCCGATACCTCGTTTAGGAATACTGATAGATCGTGCGATATCAGTTTTACTGTCGCGATTGATGCTGGCGCGGATATAGGAAACAAGATCTTTAATTTCTTTACGATCAAAAAACTTCACACCTAATAATTGATATGGCACTTCTTCACGCAAAAATGCTTCTTCGATAGCGCGTGATTGGAAATTGGTTCGATAGAGTACGGCAATATGCTCTGGACGGATACCTTCTGCGATTATTTTTTTACATTCTCGTGCAACAAAATAAGCCTCATCTGTTCCCGTCATAGCAGTAAATAATTTTATGTCAGGACCTTGTGCTTTTGTTGCAACGAGTTCTTTGACAATACGTTCTTTGTTTTTACTAATGATTTCATCAGCAGTATCGAGAATTGTTTTTGTAGAGCGATAATTATTTTTGAGAATGATAATGGTCGCATCGGGATAATCTTTTTCGAATGACAGCATATTACGAAAATCTGCACCTCGCCAGCTGTAAATATTTTGATCAGTGTCCCCTACAACACAGATATTGGTGTTATGTGATGCCAATATTTTAGCAATACGATATTGCACCGTATTAGTATCTTGATATTCATCAATATGAATATGACTCCAAATATTTTGATAATGTTCTCGAATATCAGCATGGTCGTCAAGTAATTCAAATGTTTTGACGAGCAAGTCGTCAAAATCAAGCCCTTGTTCTTCTCGAAGAAGTTTGTCATAGACGTGCCATATTTCGGCGGTAATAGTATCCATTTCGCTTTTTGCGTGACGTTGTAATTCATCAGGAGAAAGTAAATCATTTTTAAATCGAGAAATTCTATTTTTGATTGTTTTGGGTTCCCACATTTTTGGATCAATATCTCGTAATTTCATCGCTTGTTTAATAAGAGATGTTTGATCTTGAGCATCGAGTATGGAAAAACTTTTTTTAATACCAATACGATCACCATGATTGCGCAAAATAAAAGCGCCCAGTCCGTGAAAAGTGCTCATAAAAGGAACTTCCCAATCCCTGAGACCAAGGTTTTTCCCAATGAGTTTTATGACCCGATCTTTCATTTCAGTAGCAGCTTTATTGGTGAAAGTAATAGCAAGAATAGACGCTGGTGCGATACCGCTTGCAATAAGATTTTTGATACGATGGGTTAATGTTTTTGTTTTTCCTGTTCCCGCCCCTGCGACAATCATCAAAGGACCTGTGGTGTGTGTAGCAGCTTTTTGTTGTTCATTATTAAGTTCATCAGTGTGTTGCATGACAGGTACTATACCATAGTAAAAAAAATGTCTAAATCCTAATTGACCTAATTTCTAAAGCACACGGAAAGACGTTCAATGTCACACCTTTGGTGGGTCATTGAACGTCAAAGAGTGTGTGAAGGTAATTTTTTTGTATAGTATAATTTTCACCTCATTTGTATGATAACCAATAAAATAAAAAAGCTCGCTTTAGAGCGAGCTTTTTTATTTTATTCTTCCGACGGTTCTTTTAATTCCTCGAGAAATTCATGGGTGATAGCTTCAGAACGATTTTTTAATTGGGTGACAACTTCGGCAACAAGTTTCTCAAAATGCGGAATATGTTCTTCAAAGAATGTAAAGACATCCTCGGGTTCAGGATCGTTGCTAATGATTGCATCAAATGCATCAGTAGCGTCTGCGGGTAATTCTTCTGCTCCGCGAAGCATGAGCGCTTGAAACAATACGCCACCAAATTGAATGAGGAACGCTTCTTGCATCTCGGGGGGATAATCCTCAAGACCAAAACTTTTTACTATCTCTAATTGTGCTTCATCGTATGACATATATATGATTATTTAGCCCCTGTTGTTGCTGCTAATTCCGTAACTTTCGTCGTCATTTTTTTAACAATATCATCGATGGTTGTATTGTTATCGTAGAAACCAGAACTGAGAGTAGTTTCAGAAATAGATTTTGTTGCTTTAAAGAAGTCGAAGAGTTTTGCAGCAGAGACACTTGATAGCTCAAGTTTTTTAGCGAGAGTGTCAGCAGTGACGGTGCCTTGATTCATAGAGCGGAAGAAATCTTGTGCCTTGATATTTCCAACATCAGTTTTATATTTGATATCTTCTGCTCCTTCAAGTCTCCATCCTCCAAGAGTTTTCTTATCAAAATATTGATCAAGGAAATTACTGTAGGTTTTTTCCGGTGTTGCTCCGACGAAACTTTTACCATCAGGAGTTGTTGGAACGTAAATTTCTTCAGCGTGGATTTTTGCAACCGTGACATCACTTCCCATAGCCTTAAATGTTCGATCAAGATATTGCTCAGAAGTTTCGTATTGTTGTGGAGCAAGTCCTGTTTGTGTTTGCATATCAGTCATTACTGATTTCAATTGTATTTGTTCACTTGTAAGATGATCACTGGTGCCACTTATAATTTGAGTTGCCTCAGTATTCATAAGTGCAGAATAATCTTTTTTCTTGAGATGTTCATCAAGCGCGTCAAGACCGTGGATTGATTTATTAAGAGTGGCAGTTGCATCAGGTTTAAGGATGTCAGCAGGGTCTACTTTTGTTGTTTCAGGTCCCGTTCCAGTTGTTCCAGGTGTTCCTCCGACAGGTGTCGTTTCTGGCCCATCACTGGTAACCGGTGTTGTTTCAGGTTGTATACCTGTTGCATGATGACCAGCGTATTGTTTTGATCCATCCCACGAATATTCGTGGCTGTCGACAGGTTTTTCAAATGTTGCGCCAAAGCTATGTGATTCAATTAGTTTTCCATGATCAAATTCTGTAACGGTGCCATCAGTATGTAATTGATATGCAGAAACATCAGCTACTCCAACACGGACGTCATTACCGGCAGCATCAATATAGCCGAAACCTTTTGCAACTTTCGCAAGGAAGACTCCTTTATTAGATTCATAATCCAATCCTGTTTTTTCTTCGTATGCTTTAACAAGTGCTGGGTCGTTATCAAATTGTCGTTTGAATGCATGAGTGATACCTTCGCCCTTGCGAACGATAGCATCATTGTTGATATTTTCAGGATCAGTTTTTTCTGGATCATCACCTCCACCACCACCTCCCCGATCTTCGTCGTCATCATCAGGTTTGTCTTTGTCATCGTCATCAGGATTATCTTTGTCGTCATCATCCGGCTTATCCTTATCCCCATCATCATCTGGTTTATCTTTATCACTATCATCACCTCCGTGATCTCCTCCTCCATCGTCAGGTCCGTGTGTGAAATGATCTATCGCCGTATAGGCAGCAGCACCAAGAGAAAGAATCGTCATAGATTTTTTGAGTGTCTCCATGATTTCATCTCGAATTTTGTATTTCTCCATTTGTTTCAAATATTCTGATGGAGTCATTTCACCGCTATTATATTTTGCTTGAAGTTCTTTGATACGAATATCGTATTTTCCTTGATCTCGTTTGAAAAGTTCATTGGTTGTCGCCAAAGCATCAACGATTGCCTTTTTCTGAGTTTCATATGTTTTACGATCCATATCAGAAAGATCTTCTTTGGCAAGGAGTGTATTAAACCATTCAATTTTCGCATTTCCCTCCTCTAATTTTACACGGAGTTCCTTCATTTTCTCGGCATCGCCTTTGGTTGCATGAACGGTTTCAAGACCAAGTCGTGTGATTAATGCAGCAAGCGCGATAGGAGCGGCTCCCCCTAACAAGAATTCGCGACCGCTCGCAAGAGCTGAAACTCCCCGAATACCTTGAGTGATTCCGAATCCTCCCCATGCAGCTGCGGTCTTTCCAAGTTGACGAGCCTTTTTGCTAACAATCATAGATAAGGTCATACCACCACCTAGTGTTCCGGCAGCGATGGCTGCGGCTCCAATACCACCTGTTGCAAAAGTGATACCTGTTACTGCTGCAGCGACAAGACCAATTTTGACTCCTGGAGGAATTTTTGCGATTTGTTTTTTCGTCCAGCCATACATTTTTGTTAAAATCGTTGCAGACTTTTCTGCTTTTTCTTTTGCAAGAGCATCATATTCTGTTTCCAGTTGGATACCCGACATAAATTGTGCTCGGTAACGATCTTTCAAATTTTGAATTTTTTCTGCATCGTATCCTTTTGATTCCCAACCCTTTTCGGCACTCGTAATCAAACGGTCAATATAACTATTCAATTCACCTAAAGATTCTTTAGTGCCCTCGGAAAGACCTGTTTCCAATTTTTGTCCCCACAAAGCTTTTTTGATATTGAACCAAGCTTTTTTGAACATGCCCATACCCGCAAGATCTTCTTGCATGTTTTCTACAAATGTTTCTTTTAATTCGGTAAGATGATTAGTACGTTCAACAATTTCAAATGGAGCATCAGCTGTTCCAAGAAGAGCTTTAAATACAAGACCAGTTCGGAGAACATCTTTTGGTTGAACATCTTTGAGACGAATCGTTTGGCTTGTACCCTCTTCGTCAATCGCAGTAATAACAAGTTTATCAGCAGGACCCGAAACGTTAGTTATTTCTAAGAGGACATCAGGAACAGCTTTTGCGCGTATAAATTTACCCGTAAAATATTGTTTAATTTTTTCAGGATTTAGTTTTGCAGCTTCAGCTTCTTTTTTAATACGTTCTTCTTCTGCAAGTCGTGCAACTTCTGCTGCTTCAGCATCTTTTCTTGCTTTCTCTTCGGCTACCTTGCGCGCTGCTTCCTCATTATCTTTTCGGACTTTTTCTTCAGTCGCTTTTCGTATACGTTCTTCTTCTGCAAGTTTTGCAAGATTCGCAAATTCAGCATCTTTTTCGGCTTTAACTCTTGCCTCTTCGGCAAGTTGTGCTTTTTCTGCAGCGTCATCAATCGGAACTGTTGGTCCAGGAGGAATAGTTCCTGGAATTACTGGGGTTACTGGGGTAATCGGAGTAACGGGAGTTACTGGAGTCACAGGTGTAACGGGAGTTGCAGGTTTTGATTTGACGGGTGTCGCTTCAATTTTTTTAACGCCGAGTTTCTTTTGAAGATCCGGAGGTACAACGTCAATCATTGCGTTAAATGCAGCATCGAGATCTGTTTCAGTAGGGACTGCTCCTGATTGTGCGAGTAATTCATATGCGCCAAGTCTTTTGAGAATGTTTGTTTTATGAGCAATGCGAGCACCTTCGTTTGAAATTGGTTTTGTGAAAGAAACTAAAAGATCATTAAATTTTTTCGCTTCGGCACGTTTTTCTTGATTGAGATATTTTTCAGCAACCTTTTGCATTTTAAAAGGACTTAATTCGGCTTCCCGTAATGTCTTGAATGTCTCGAGTGTTTTTTCAATGGATGCTTTCTTTTTTGCATCAGGATTTTTTGCAAGTTCTTCGTTGAGCGATTTTTCTTGCTTTTCTACTTCGTCGATCATACTGGTAGCGTCGGCAAGAACTTGAGCATATTTTTCTCCAACAGGTTTTTTGTCAAAATCTTTTTGAAAAGCCTCTTGCTCTTTCTTATTCAGGATACTTTTTGTGTTATTTTTTGCAAAGTCCCACATGTCTGAGTGCTCTTTTTGGTATTCTTGTTTTTCAGTAAGACGTCTTTGAATAGGTTTGATGAATTCTGGGGAACGTGTTTTTGCGATACCTTTAATATATTGTGCAACAGTTTTAAGTTTATTTGCATCAGCAAGACGTATCATGGCAACAAGAGCAGCATATTCTTCAGGAGATTCTTCACTGCCATTTGCTATGGAAGAATAGGCTTTATCGGCTGTCTCGTACGAATTAAAACCTCGAGCGATTTCGCCTGCTTTACTGAAAAAGCTCGAATCAATTTTTTTCGCTTCTGCAGACTTACTTTCTGGTTGTGCTGTCATATTTTCTGATGTTGATAGGCTCATAAAAATGTTTATAAATTATAATTAAAATACGTTATTTCGTCAATGGCTCAGGTTATTTGGGTTGCTTGTCTACTTTTGATTTCTCAATTCGCTTGGTTACACGACCTAATTCTTCTTCTATTTCTTTTTTGCTTTCAAAATCAGATACCCCAAATTTTTTAAGCGAGGATTTTATTTTTTCCAATTCGGTGGGGTTTGTTTCTGGAGTATTAAGAAGTGCAGTAAGATTTTTTTGTATTTCTGTTTCAATTGCGTTGTTTAATGGATTTATTTTATTTTCAAATTCGTCTGTTATTTTTTGTAGTTCAGCATTAAGTTTTTTGGCCTCTTCTTCATAATTAATATTCGAATTTGATACAAAGTATTCAAAAGCTCCTATTGAATTTATCTCAGGATGTGTTTCATGAAGTGATTCTATCCCTTCCCTTATTTCAGCATTGAGTATGTTTTTTTGTTGAATCTCATCTTCTGCTGATGCTCTGTTATCATATTTTGCAATTTCTTTAGTAACCTCAGAAATTCTATTAAGGTAATCTTTAATCTTTGAAATTAATAGTATTTCATCTTTTTCGTTTGAGTAAAATTCTCTTAATTTTTCATTGTGCTCTTCTGTTAATTGGCTCCTTTTGGAAATAATGTCTTCGATTGTTTCCGGAGTTTTTTCTGTCGCAGTCTCCTTTTTTGGTGCATTCGTAATTGTTTGTCCAGAAGATAAATCCATATGTGTTTCATAATCACCTGCAGGAATGATCTCGTCTTTACCTACGACGCGATAACCCTCGGGTATGTTTACTTCTGGTGTAGTTTCTCCACCATAATTAAATTCTGCTACAAGATCTGCAAGCTGTTCGTTGTAGTAATTATGAACTTCAGACTCAGCTTCTTGTTTTGTGGCAACATCATAGAGCACTTTGTCTGTTTCCCATGTCCAGCCTTTTGTTTCCCATGTCAATGCTCCTGATGTATCTTGAGATGCGTCAGTAGTTTTTTGTTGTATAGTGCCGAGCGCTCGACTTCGTTGTCGTTCGATTTCTGTGATTTCGGCTGATAGTTCAGGATAGGTTGCAAGAATGTCCAAAGCTCCACTCGATTCTTTGATTATGTCTGTTGGTATTTTTTCTACAGGCGTTTTTGCTCTTTCCACCTTTTTATATTTCATAATCAAAGCATCTGCTATGAATTCTTTTTTAGAATTATAGGTTGAAGAAAGCCCAATAGATGATTCGTCTTTTTTATTTGGTACCGCGGTTAACGTTAACGTGATATCGTTGTTATTTTTTGTGATTTTGTATGTGTATTGTGAAAAATCTTCCAACGCGTCGCCATCGTTTAAAGAGTCATATAACATTGCAGCTTCTTTTTGAGCTGGACTATATTCATTAAGAGTTTTGAGATCATCTGGATTGAGCGTGATTTTTGTATGGCCATGTTTTTCAGTGACACCAAGATAGGCATCAAGCTTTTCCTCATCCCCATAGTCTGGAGTAATCATATATAGATTATTGTCTTGAGAAATAACATTGTCTTTTTGCAATTGCGCTAAAACAGTATCAAGTTCTTTGCCATCGAGCCCAGAACCTTTTTGGATATCTTCATATTGTATACCGCCAATGTTTTGTGTTGCGTTAATAATATTAGCGACAGTGATTAATTTAGGGGATATTCCTGATTTTGTTTTTTCGATGATTGTAAATTGTCCGGGAACAAAGCCTATATCAAAATATTTTCTCTTTCGTGTATGTGATTCTCCGATAGAGCCTCGATCGTTTCCTTCTGCAACATCAATTAATTCCTCGGTGATGCTATCGTCGTCTCTCTCTATAACTTCCCATACGTCGCCTTCGGCATTTATTGTTCTTGTTCCAACGGTAAGTTTGTCATAAAAATCAAGAGCTTCTTGGACTTTGTCTACGGAAGTTTCTACTGGGTTTGCAGACGTTGTTGGTGCTCCTGGTTCTTTTGCTACGAGCTCATTATTCTCGTTGAAAGTAAGTTCTTGTGCATTTGCCGGGATTATTTCTTCTGAAATTGTTGAAGCAATAGCTGGTTCGCTAGTTGTTGTTACAGGTTTAATACTCCAAGGACTTCCCGGAGTTTTAAGTTTTAAGAGAAAATCAGTAATGGTGAGATTGATCTGTACTGCAGGATCGTCAGACTTAATAAGAGCGACTCTATTTTTACTTTCACTTACTGACGCAGTATAGGTATCATTACTATCTCGTTGGATATAAAATTGTGTCTCAAGCCAATCTTTACTATACTCGCCTGTTTTTGGTAAAGTCTCAACAGGTTTTTTTACAGGAACATCTGGTCCTTTTGAAAATGCAATTTCATTATGATCATAATTTTCTTGGAGTGTTTTTTGACTAATGAAAGCTTCGTCTTTTTTCTTATTGACTGTATTCATTCTTTCAAGAACAATTTTGTTCTTGTTGTCACTATTTACAATACGATATCTGAATTCGTCACTTTCAAATTCTGCCCCAGGTCCGATGAGAGAGCTAATATCCATAGGAGTATTTTTCACTTCAAATGTTGCAGTAGGTTCAGCTTTCGATACCTTTGGTTTTTCTATAGGTGCTGGTTCTTTTTTAGTGAGTGTAGAGCTTGCGATTGGTTTTTCAACAGGTACATCAATATCATAAAAATACTTTAATTTTTCCGCCATCAAAAGTTGAAGTTTATATTTAACTTCTGGTGTGACTAATTCGGAAACGGGTACTGTTTCTACAGGTACTGGAATTTCTTTTTTCATTTTCCAAGCACTGTTGGGATCTTTCAAAGCACGAACAAAATTAACGATACTTAATATTCTTGGTATGCCATCTTTGGTATCAAAAAGAGTAATTCTACCCTGTGCTCTGTCAATTCCGGTTACAGAACATTCATTTTTTCCATTGTAAATAAAAGTTTTCTTTTTTAATTCAGCCTCTACTTCGGCGCTCACTTCGATTGCTTCTGCTATTGGTTCAGGCTTTCCAAAATCGACTTCTATATCTGTTCCTTTGTATACTAATTTACCGTTTTTAAATTCTAGTTCTTTTCCTTTTGGTTCAGATTTTTTTACTTCTGTGGTAGCTTTTGCTTTCTTTACTGCTTCATCTCGTAAACGTTTTTCTTCAGCAAGACGTAGAGCTTCTTTTTTGGCTTTCTCTTCGGCTACAAGGCGCGCTGCTGCGGCATCTTTTTTTGCTTTCTCCATCGCCTCTTTTTTTGCATTTTCCTCGGCTAATTTTTTTTGAACATCTTCTGGTTTCGGTTGTGCTATATTTTTCAATAAAGATTCTATAGTGGAAAGACCTTGCGTCATTTGTTCATTTATTTTGTCGATATTTTTTTGTCGCTCGCGCATTTCAGCTTCGAGTTTTTCATCTTTGAATGGTTCGGGTGCTTCTTCAGTTTTTATTTCTTGTGGAGACATAATAGGTTGTTCTGGTTGCTTATAATGTGCTTTGAGTAATCCATGTTCTATCCAAAGTTTATCAATAGGTTGTTTTTCCTCGGTCTCAATGTATTCTTTGATTTTTTGAGGAATGATGTCTAATTGTTCACGGAGAGCTTTTTTTGCTCTACCCCTCACGAGTGGGTTTGCATCAACGTCAAAATCTTTTACTTTGATGGACGAACCGGTATTGTCTACAGTTGCAGTTACACCTATATCAAAACCTAGAGCAACAACCTTGGTAGTAATTTTGAGCTCTTTGCCGATACCTTTCACTTTTACTGGCTCTTTTATTTTGCTGATCAATTCTACACCACCAAGGAGTTTTGTAATATGAGCCTCGATAAGTTTCGTATCGAAAGATTCTCGTGCTGGGGTAGGTTCTAAATTTTTTATAGTCTCGCTCATAGTATAGAGGTTTATGCTTGTTAATTCAATATTGTGAATCTGGGATTGCAAGTCCCCCGCCTGTGTACACATTCCAATTCATTCTCTCGGATTGTTTAGTGGTGTAGACATGATTATTAGCAACAGGTTTTGCGGAAAAGCTTCCAATGTCATGAATGCCAATAGTAAGCGCGCCATTTGTTAGATTGAATTCTGCTTTGATTGCACTGCCCTCTTTTTGGATATCGTTAATACTTCCAGCGAAATCGCGAATAATTCTGTTGCCTTGGTTATCTTCAAAAATGAATACAACGCTGGAACCGCTGAATTGACTATAGGTTGTTGGATTTCCAGAATAGATAAGATAGGTGCCACGCTGGTCGTTGTCATTTCGGTAAGGATTTTTTATGCCTTTCTTTAAAAGTAACTCTCGAGCCGACGTCATCACGGTGCGTGTTTCTGAAAAACTAATATCGTCAAATTTAAATTGGCGTAGGGGTGATAACATACGGTCTCCTTCTTTGATTTCATCTCCTCGTTTATAGTGCACACGAATGCGATCACCTTCTCGGGTGAATACAGGAATGTAATCGTTTCGTTCTTTGGCTATACGGAAAAACGCCGTATTGTTTGCGTGTACATAATGATCAGGAGCATTATCAATATCACCTACCATAGGAATTTGCCCTTCAGTTGCGTCGCAATCGAGTAAAAAATGAGCGATACCTTGTACATTGTAAAAAGATTTTTCTGCCTTACCTGTGTTTCCATTATTAGGAGTTGGTATATAACCAAATCCTTTTTCATTGACGTATTGATTGCGGTAGCTCCACAATTTTGCGACTTCACCTTTGGGCATATTGGACGTTGCCTTGTAATCGATAACCTCGGCTAATTTTTGGGTGTAGGTCAGTTGTTTAAAATACTCTAATCTTGCTACTTTTTCTTTCAATTCACGTAATTCCGGAGGATCATTTTTATCAGATATCACTTCAATAACATCTTGTTTCAAAGCGTTTGGGTTTTCTTTGTATTCAAGCTCCGCTTGTTCTATTTTATAGATACCTTGTTTTACTAAAAAACGTTTCGCCCATTGTTCTTGCACGTCAGGGAGCGGTGCTATGGCTGTTTCAATCAATTTATTAAAATCATATGTAAGTTTTCCTTTAGAATCGCGTTCAATACCAGTTCCTGCCATAAACATACCACCAGTTCCTCCGATGAGCATCATGTATTTAAGAAATGGATTCATACGACGTATGGTGGGCATTATTTCTTTGTCAATTTTCTTACCTTTATTTTCTTTTGTTGCTTCATCGACAAGATGTTTTCTTCCCTTATCACCGTATTTTGGTTTTTCAGTTTCTTTACCTGTTTTCTTTTTTGCTTCTTCTAAAGCTTGACGAGTTGCAAGAAGTTCTTTTTCTTTTTCTTTCAATTGTCGATCGATTTCTTTTTTATTGTGGTCAATGCGTTTTGTTTCATAGGTATTTTTTAATTTTCCAAGCTCCACGGTTTCTTGTTGTATCGATAACCCCAATCCTTCAAGATTTTCTAATTGCTCTTTTATTTTTTTATAAGTGACAGAATCAATTTTTCCTTGTGTGCGCAATGATTCCAAAGCTACTTTCAAAGCAGCGTTCTGAGAATCAGTGTTTTGTTGTAGGTGGATAGTATCAAGAGCCATAAAATTTTTTTAACGTTGATCTTTTAAAAGTAATTCAGAACCACCTGCAAATGGTTCTAAGTTTCTTGTGATGCCAAGTTGTTTTTTTAAAATAGTACCAGATTTATCAGCAACAGCTTTTACGTTCATACTACCCGAGTCGCTTTGCAAGAAATGAACATCTTTACCGCCGGTTAGTTTTTGTATTTCAAGAGCGATAGTTATGATATCACGCAGACTACCGGTTACCTTTTTCGCGATGCGCCCATCGTCGGAAATAATAATTACGGTCGCGCCTACATATGCTCCAAACATATCAAGATTAGCAATATTTTGATATGTACCAAAATTTTTCTTTCCTCCGGGCAATCGTAAATTATGTTCACTGCCAATACCTGCGTGGAATGGTAAGCCCTGGTCTTGAAAGAGTGCTGCATCGAATTTTTTTGCATAATTAGTCAGTTTTATTTTTGTTCCGTCTGGTGTGATATCGAAATCACTGAGGCGTGCCCAACTTTGTCGGTATACATTGTTTTGTTCAAAGTCTTGATCAGTAAGTTCGGTTACTTCTTTGACACGTACATTATATACACCAGGTTGCCCATCTACTGGTTCACGTACTTGTACGAATTTTCTTCCATCACTGAAATCTTTATTTGTTACTTTTTCATGAAGATGACGGAGATTCGTTTCTGCGTGATCATGCCAGTAATCATCGGTGAAATCCATGTCATAGAGATAATCACTGATTAATGCCACACCGTGAACATCTGAGCGTTTTGCCGATTTAAAATTTCTTGGTTGGTATATAACTTTTGAACCATTACTCATATCAATGATTGAACGTCCATGAAGTCCATCGATGTCGTCTTCATAGAGTTCTCCTACAAGGAGACCGGTAACATCAGTTGGATGAAATTTTATTCTATTACCACCCAAAGTTTTTATGACTTCATCAAGTTGTTCATTAACGTCATCAAGAGTATTATTTTCGTCGTAAAATTTTTTCTGTGCAGTATCAAAATTCTCATCAAGTTTTTTTGATTTCTTTTTAAGCTCTTCCGTGACAGGTTCAAGTGCATTCCCTGTGTATGGATTGATCGATTTTGTAGAGTCAGGCTCCACATTTTGTTCATCTCCCTCATATATAGGAGCTTGTACAATATCTTCTCCGTGACTTCTATTTCTTGTATCATTTACTCGTTTGAAATATTCCGGAAGTTCTGAAGGATTGCCCCAAGGAGCATTTTTTGCATAAAAAGCAACTTTTTGAGGCGCTCCTTCAGAATCTGAAAAATATTCTATAGTTTTATTTGCCCCGGGCATATGATCAACACTCCATTCTAAATTACCTTCGTCATTTTTTCCTAAGCCGCTTGCAGCTATTGCTGTTCCCAAGGCAACACTCCCCAGTACGAGCGCTCGTTTAAGTTTATTTGGTTTTGGAGTGGTGTCAGCTTTTTTAGTTTTTGCTTGCTCCGAGCGATTTGAGGTGGTTTTTGTGATTGGGGTATCTTTTTCTTTGGGCGATGGTTTTGAAGATTGTTTTTGAGTATGTTCAATTCTTTTTTTTTCGTATTCTTTTTTCAATACATCAAGTTTTTTAGTCTCTTGTTGGAGAGATAATCCCAGTCCTTCAAGATTGTCTAATTGTTCTTTTATTTTTTTATAGGTAACAGCATCAATCTTTCCCCCTGCGCGCAAAGTTTCAAGAGTTGCTTTTACTGGAGCAGTTTTTTTTATTTCAGGTGATGTTGTTGTAATAGTATCAAAAGAACTCATGAAATGTATATTAGATACTTCAAAATTACGATATTATGCTATTAGTTTTGCAAGATGAATGATATTAAGCTGGGTGCGAATTTCTGAATTATTTGGATCTTTTACTAATTGTTCTCGTAATACAAGATATGTTTTTCTTCCGAAGTAAGAATCATCGTCATCAAGTTTTTCAAGAAAACCAGTAACTTCATTTCGGTTTATTTCAAGAGGACGAGGTCTATCCCCCGGCTTTTTTTCTGTGAGCATTTTTTCAACAAGCTCTGCAAAGACAGGATACAAAATGCCGGTTGTGCTTTTGAGAAGCATGACGGGTTGTCCATTATCAGCATTATTAATATCGATAAGTGTCCAGCCTTTTTCTTTATATCCTCGTTTACTTCCAATTCTGTTAACGATTTCGGTTAATTTTTCTGGAAGTAGTTGCCCGATTTTTAATATATGTTCTCCAACATGGAGATTATCTCGCAAAAAGCGTTCAATTTCTGGTTTTGATATGAGAATACCTTTTCCATTAGGTAAAACAACATTCATGAATGTTGACGTAGAACCTTTTTTATCTTTCGCATCATAGATATCTTCAATAATATAGGTGTCTGCTACATAATCAGGGTTTTTAAGAGCGAGTGCGCTTTTGAGCAATGTATAGAGAGCTCCTTGGGCTTCGGTGAGCGTAGACTTTGGCTCCAAACGAACAGTACCACTTGCCATAGGGAAACTGGTGTAATTAATACTTTTTCCACCCATACGTTGTTTTGCTCGTTCCCGCTGCTCTTTTTCTTGTCTCGCGCGTTCAATTTCTTTGGCGGCTTTTGCTACTATACGTTCTTGTTCGCGTTCTACTTTTTCGTCTACATTAAAATAGGTAAATGCTTGTGCAGCAAAACTATCAAGGAGTTCCTCGTATCTTTCAAGAGTGTCTTTTTGTAATTCTCGATATTCTGGAATTACAACATCTTCTAAGGCGTCTCTTTCTTTACTGAGTTCTTCGGCTGCTTCATCTCGCAAGTCAGTGAGGAATTCTTTTCGTTGGTGAGGGTATTCATTATTTCCCGGGAGAAGCTCAAGTTGTTTTTCTTTTGCTTCAAGAAGTAGCTTTGACCAAATCTCTGGACTAAAAAGTTTTGCAAATTCTGGGTCGTGCTTTCTTTCCCCAAGTAATTTTTGAAATACTTTCTCAAGAGAAGGAACTGAATATTTGTCGGCGAATATTGTTTGAAAAGCTTCTGCGGATTTTTTAATTTCGCGAGCCTTTTTTTGTTCATCAGCAGTTCCGTTATTGATGAGATTTTCCGTAGAAATTTCTTGTTGTTTTGCTTTTTCTATAAAAGATTCTACGCCCGTTTCTGTTTTTAATGTATTAAATAATTTTATACGTTCATCAAATTTTTCCTCGGGCGACGCGTTGGTTTCTTTTATTCCCGCAAGAAGTTCTTGTACTTTTTCTTCTCCTAAAAGTTCTCGTATGGAAATTTTATTTTCACGAAATCGTTTAAAGAAGAGTGCCTCTTTAGCTTTTTCATATTCTTCTCTATCACCAAAATAATCTATAGGAGTACCAGGTTTTAATTTTGTTTTTGTATGAGGAGTTTCCTCGAGATTTTCTATTTGTTCTTTGGTCCATTTGTGATCACGAATCAATTGTTCATCTGCTTTCATTTTTTCTTCGCGCCATGCGTCGATATCTTCGGGGTCGAGATCAAACTTTTCTGCAAGTTCGGCGAAATCTTCTTGTGAAAAATGATCATACAATGTTGACGCAAAAGGTTTTGTTGGGATGTCTTCATTGATATTTTCTTCGGCGGGTTTTTCAATGATAACTTTTTGTTGTAAAGAAATAGCAGGAGATTTTTCTCCGGGACCTTTTTTCTCGCCCGGGGTGGTGTTTGGTTGGAAACGTTTATAAAATAAATCTAAAGCTTTTTCTGCAGGAGTTTTAAGAGATTCTTCTTTTTTGTCATGAGGAGTTGTTGGATAAAATGTTTCGATTGTTGTTGGTTCTAGAGGTGTTTCAGGAGTTGTTGTTTCTTCAAGATCAGGATGTGCTGTTTGCACTTCGACAGTTTTTTCTGTTTCGATGGGTGTATTCTCTTCGGAAATAGTCTCAAGATCAACAAGTATTTGTTTTGCGTTTTCTTGCACCAAAGTATTGGTTGCTGGATTTGTTATAAGCGTTTCTAGTTTTGTTTTTGGCACATCAAAAACAAGATCAGGATCTTTGACTGAAGCGAGCGTTACGTCTCCTGTCGTCTCGTTGATTTTTTTGACAGTGTACTCGTTTTCACCGAGGGTGATTTTTTTTGTCTCTTTTATTTCCTCATCTTTTGAAGAAGGTTCGCCTTTATTATTTGCAACGATAATTGTTTCTACGATTGCATCTCCCTCTTGTTCTTGAGGTTCTTCTTTTTTAATACGTGCTTCTTCTGCAAGGCGCGCAGTTTCTTTCTTTACCTTCTCTTCAATTACAAGACGCGCTACCTCAGCATCCTTGTGTGCTTTTTCTTCAACTTTTTTTTCAATAATTGAATTATCAGGAACAACAGGAATATCCTCTTTTTTTTGTGAAAGGGATTCTAGATTTATAGGTGTTCCCGTTACCATTTTTTGATATTCAGTTCTTTTCTCCAAGAGAGCATCTTTTATAAAATTAATTTCCTCACTAAAATCTTTTGGAGTTTTAAGAGCGTTAGCTTTTGAAGTAAGATTAACAGCCAGCAAATTAAGTTTTGATTCTGCATCTGTTTGCTCTTTTGCTTCGAGAATTTGTTTAATTACCTTGGGCCACATTGTTTTCCAAAACTCGCTTGATTTAAGTTCATTAGGAACAACAGTCAAAACATCAGTAGTTGCTGTTTGTACAAATTGGCTAAGATTTTGTATGGATTCTTGGTTTTTGTATTCTTCTGACATGGGTGATGTGGTCATGAATGATAGAAAAGTCTTGTAATTATACATTAGTTTCGATTAAAAGTCAATGCTTTCGTTTGCTTGCGTGGCATGGGTTTTTGCGTGATTTTTTTGACATAGGCTGTAAAAAATTGTTTTATCACGATATCCTCTTGTTATGAGCGTCTATATTGTTACCATGAACATTGTTCTTCTGAAGAGATAGGTATTTCCCAGGATGATGATTTAATTAATCAGAAGCAACGTTCTTAGGCTTATTACTATAAACCCACAAGAAACCGACCCTTCCTTATATATATTCGGTCGGCGGATATATAAAAAAATTTCTCAAGCATCGCACACGCGCAAGCTTATGGCTTTCTTTGTGTTTCTCGTTTTTATTATACCACTGTCTGTGCTTGCTGCGAATGTTTATAACCATACGACCGATGCAAATGATCGAACTTTTGGCGTGACCACGGATTATGTTCCTTCTCTTGATAAATTAAGTCTCCTTGATCCACTCGAAACAACTGATCAATTAGTAGCCGCCGGAGGAGGATCTATTGATATTATCGATGGTGTTGCGCTTCATGCAGAAATAAGTCCATCGGGTGATCAAGGAGACACCATATGGGTTGATCGTAGTAACCAAATTGCAAAATATCTCGTGCGACCGGGGGACACGATTGGGCATATTGCTGAAATGTATGACGTTTCAGTCGAAACGATTGAATTACAAAACAAATTAGGTCCAAAGGATCCTATTGTTGCCGGAGATATTCTTGAAATTTTACCCGTGACAGGAGTCATGTATACCACTGTTAAAGGCGACACACTTGATGCTCTTGCAAAAAAATATAATGTTACCAAAGATGAAATTATTGCATATAATTCACTTGATGATTCCCCTCTTGAAATAGGAACTGATGTTATTATTCCAGGAGGTACATTATCAGGAAGCTCAAAAAATTCTTCTGTAAATAAAACAGCTGATACAAAAACACGTATCAAAGTTACTGCTGATAGTTTTGATTTGGAAGGATATATTTTCCCTTGTGATTGTATTGTGACGCAAGGATATGGCAAAACAAAATTTGCACGCGCAAGTAGTTATTATAAAAGTAACTGGCATGGTGGAGTAGATTTCAGTAGTGGGCGTGGAACAGGCACACCAATTGTTGCTATTAGCGAAGGTAGGGTGACGAAAGTTTTGAACGGTGGATACAATGGTGGATATGGAACGTATGTTGAAATCACTCATGATGATGGCATGATATCGCTCTATGCACACAATTCTCGAAATATTGTTTCTGTTGGTCAGAAAGTTGAACAAGGACAAATTATTGCGTATATGGGAACAACAGGACGTGTTACGGGTCCTCATGTGCATTTGGAAATTCGTAATGATAATAACAATCCTTTCTATACGTTCTTTACAGGAGCGAATGGGTATTAGCGATGCTTTAGGTCGTACTTTGAGGAGTCAATCTTTGATTGACGGAAAAAGGTCCGGCCTCTTTTTTTCTCCCCCTTTTAGGGGGACATGCCTCGCCGAGTCAAGGCGGGGTACCTGTAGGGCGAGGGGGTATTAAGAAAAAAGTATGAGGTTCGATCTTGAGGAGGAGGTTTACGACGGGAAAAGGTCGAACCTCGGTACTTTGGAATTGTCGGTAGCACATTTCTTGACCTTCAATGTCATCAGCCTTAGGCTGAGGTCATTGAAGGTCTTACCGTGTGCTTGTTGACACAGAATGCTGGTTGTGGTAATACTGAGGTAAACTTTTAACTAACTAACATGGTAATTTTACAAAGAAATATCAAAATAAGACCCATACCGGGTTTTGTATCGAATGATTTTATCATCGAAACAACCACCACACAGTGGCACAAGAGGATTGAAAAATTTAAAGATAACCCAAAACTTGAAATGGGTGGTTCTGTTATGAAACTGCTTGAAAATGCAGCTGAAAGAGAAAATAACGAAAAAAAATACGTTGATAAGCACTGGGTTGATGGAGCTTCCCTTCGCTTAGACTCTATGGAGAAATCTCGCACATGGAGATCTGTCATGAATGATATTTCATTAGTAACCGGTGCCCATGATGTGATGGAGATAATTAATCAAATTACAGACAATAGTGAAGTCATGGAGAAACTCTTTGATGAAGGTAAAAAAATTATCATCGGTATTGTTATTGATGATCATGGTGATAATTTTTTTATAACCGTAGGTTATGCTCGTCATAAAATAACGATAGTGCACAGTGTTGAGGTTACAGCAACCTATGCTCATCCGGACAGTCCGATTCACAAAGGGGCATACATTATGTCCTTAGACGGAAAACAAAAAGAATAAATGATGCAACAAGCATCATAAAAATAAAAGCCACGTAAAAACGGGGCTTTTATTTTTTGCTTGAATATTCGGTTTATTATAAATTGCTTACTTCTCCCCCTTTTAGGGGGACATGCCTCGCCGAGTTAAGGCGGGGTGCCTGTAGGGCGAGTGGGTATTAAGAAAAAAGTATGAGGTTCGATCTTAAGGAGGAGGTTTACGACGGGAAAAGGTCGAACCTCGGTACTTTGGAATTGTCGGTAGTACATTCCTTGACCTTCAATGTCATCAGCCTTAGGCTGAGGTCATTGAAGGTCTTCCCGTGTGCTTGATGGTATCCACCTGAAACGGACAAGATTATGAAAGTAAATAATCTATCCATATAAAACTTGACTATTATCCAATGTACAGGTACGATGAAGAAAAACCTTTTCATCATGAAAACTGTCGAAATAATCTTCGTTTTTATTCTTATTGTAATTTTTTTATGGGGGCTTACTCGTATTAGGAATATATCTATTTCCAGACTCGTTAAATTCATGTGCATAGCACTGCTCACTATTTCAGGAGCTTATACGTTTAGTCTTTTCTTCTATTCCCATGAAGAATTAATGGGAATGTTTGTCTATATTCTCAAAAGCATTGCCTACGTGCGAGGTTGAGAAACAAAAAATTAAGCCTTTGAACGGTATTGAAGCGCCTCCAAAATGTGGGGCGTTTTTATTTTTTCTGATTGTTCTAAATCAGCAATGGTGCGAGCAAGTTTTATGATGCGATGATAACTGCGTGGCGACAGAGATAATTTTTCTGCACTTTGATTCAAGATATTTTTTACGTCATCATCGAGGGTAATTTTTTCAAGATCTCGCGCAGAAAGTTCCGAGTTTTTCTTCCCCTGTCGTTTCTCTTGCACGGCGCGCGTTTTCTGTACTCGTTTCCCTATATGTTCGCCCGTTTCTCCTTTGGGTAAATTTTTGTCAGACAATTTTTCATAATCAATATGTTCAATTTCAAGCCAAATATCGATGCGATCGATAATGGGCCCAGATACTTTTCGTTGGTATCTTTGTATGGCGCTTGGATTACAAATGCAAACTTTTTTGCGACTACCAAAATATCCGCACGGACAGGGATTCATGGCAGCGATTAAAATAAAATTTGCGGGAAAACGCGCTGAACCGCGTGCGCGTGAAATATTAACAATCTTGTCTTCGAGTGGTTGTCGCAGTGATTCAATAACGCGTTTATCAAATTCAGGAAATTCATCGAGAAATAATACACCACGATGAGCAAGCGTGACTTCGCCGGGTTTTGGTATTGTTCCTCCACCGATAATGGACACATGACTGCTCGTATGATGCGGTGATCTAAATGGAGATTCAGTAACCACAGTTCCATCAAGTGTCCCCGCAACAGAATGAATCCCAGTGATTTCTAAAATTTCATCACGAGATAATCGGGGAAGAATTTTTGCGAATGCACGTGCGAGCATCGTTTTACCGGTGCCAGGAGGTCCATACATACCAACATTATGTCCGCCGGCTGCAGCAATTTCGAGCCCCCGTTTTGCATGTTCTTGCCCTTTAATATCAGAAAGATCAATAGCATGTTTTTTTTCCTCAAAAACAATTTCAGTTATCGGCTGAACAACAAGAGTAAAATCTTTTTTTGCGTTAAGATGATTGACAACATCATGTAATGTTTTCACACCATACACGGTGATACCTTCAACAAGAGCCGCTTCTTCTTTATTGTCACTTGGTACAAAAATTTCTGTGTAATGATGTTCTTTGGCTAATTGTGCCAGGGGTAATACACCACGTATCGGTTGCAATTCCCCATTAAGTGCAAGTTCGCCCACAAATATTTTCTTTTCTGGATTAAATGAGATTTCGCCCGATGATAATAAATACCCGAGAGCAATCGGTAAATCAAAAAAAGCTCCCTCTTTTTTCACTTCAGCCGGGGCGAGTGATACGATAGTTTTTTGATTGCTATGTTTTGGAGATGTAAAACCAGAATTTTTCAGTGCTGATCCAACGCGGTCGCGAGATTCCTCGACTGCTTTATCTGGCAGTCCCACAATATTAAATGCATTAAGTCCCCGCGCGAGATCAACCTCGACGGTAATAATAGATCCGTCGGTAACGTGGGGTTGCGCTGAATAGACACGAGAGAAAGAATCGTCCATAGGAACAGTGTAAAATTTATATTGTGAAATTCCAAAGATTTTATGTGGAGAAACTTTTGTTAAGAATAAATACACTCATAAATATTAATATTTGACAAACCACACCCCAAGTAGTGACTAGCAAGAACGGTTCTTGCTAGTGGTTTTTTATTTCATATGTGCCTTACATGTTGCTGCAGAAGGATTGGCTGTAAGTCGATCTTCTTCGATGGATGCTTTACAAACTTCGCAAGTGCCGTAGGTACCTTTTGCAATTTGTTGTAATGCCTGTGCCATTTTTTCGTGTTGTTGTTCAAGAATGTCGACTTCGGCGACGCGAGCTTCGAATTCTTCGACATAACCAGCTTGAATTGATTCATCGGCGTCAGCATTTTCTACAGGACCCATCTGTTCTCCGGGAGTTGCCATCCAGTCGCCTTTGTTATTGATATCTCGCCCCAGTGCGTTAAGTTCACCTTCTAATTTTGTTTTTTCTGATTCAATACGCTCTTTGAAAGCTTTTATTTTATCTTGTGATAATGTCATATGTGCCAGATGATAGCATTTTTTACTTAAAATACAAGCTTTATGCTCATATCGAAGTTCGACTTTGATAGAGATGGTTGCACATGTTATTGAGAGTACACTTGTCTATTGGTATAACGTTTTACAATTTCAGGAATAACGCTTGGGTCAGTAGTAATAAGAAGTGTATATTCATTGATAAATGTATACAATAATACACGTGATTCACCATCTGCAATACGTTCTTGTTTAAGAATTGTTGTTGCTGGTTCCGGAGTCACTATTTCTTCTGGTGTAGATTGAGGTGTATTTGGCGTTTCTTCTCCTTGAGGCGCTGGATCTTCGGGAGTTTCTGGAGCAGGAGTAGTTTCATTTTCTGGTTCTTGTGTCGGTGCATCAGTTGGAGTGTCAGATATTTCTCTATTAATATCCGTTGTTTCCTCTGCAGGAATTTCTGGTGGTGGAGTGATAAATTCATTAATCACCGTTTCAATCATAGGAACATACAAACTGCGGACATTTTGATTATAAAGAATTTCATCTCGAAATGGTGCAGTAAATGCTTCGGGTTGTGTTTCTTCGGTAGTTAACGCAAAAACATCTTTAAAATCACGAAGCATAGTTCCTTCCCATAGTAACATCGTGTCTCGCGCTTGTCCGAACGATGAAACGGTTACGATAAGAAAAGGATGAGGCTCTTGAACGGTATAGGTACCAAACATAAATTGACTTCCTAATAATTCAAGTAATTTTACGGGAACCGTGATATTAAGTGCTTGAAAAAAATCTTTTGTTCCTAATAATTCTCCGCCACTGCGGGATGCTTGTCCAAAATAAAAATGCGCAAGTTGTTTAAAAGTTTCTTGTTTTTGTATTTCGCTTGCAATCATCGATTTTATTTTGAAGTGATAGGCGTTTGTTACGTCAATGGGAATTTGTACATCAGCGCGAACGATGCTGGGGACGTTGCCTGCTGTGGGAATTGCATCAAGTGTTGGTTTTGTCCATTGTGAAATAAAAAGAATAACACCAAGTGCAATAATCACGAGTATGATACCTAATGTAATGAAAAATTTTATTTGTTTTTGAGTTGAAGTTTCTTCTTTGGTTTCTTTCTCATCTTTTCGTGCGTCACGCAACATTTGTGAAGCAATGGTAATGTCGCCGGTACTTTTTAATTCTGCAACATCACGATGGAGTGTTCGAATATGCTCCATATTTTTTGTGGCTTCGGAAATTAATTCTTTTTTTTGTGGTACTGGTGTGGCAGGAGTTTCTTCGTTGCGAATGGTCGCGTCGAGTGTATCCGTTTCAGTATCTTCTTCTAGTTCAGAAAGATCAGTTTCTTTTTTTTCTACTACATATGATTGTTCGGCTTTGTCGAGAACATTATCAAGATCAAGAACATCTTTTTTTTCTTCCATAATTTCTTCAGAGATAGTTTCTTGTTGTGGTGATTCAATATTAAATTGTTTTTTTTCATCGGGGGTTAATTCTTTAATCATGAATATAGTATATCAGACTAGGCGATAGGTTATAGGCGATAGGTGTTAGCAAGAATTTTTCTTGTTGTTAGACCTTGTTGGACATTGATATGTCACATAACGCGAAGCGTTGTGGGTCATTCAATGTCAAACAATAAATATCTATTAAATAAAATCTTCTGTTACTTTTTTGTCACCCAAAAAAGTAACCAAAAAATGTGCCACGCATATAAAGTTTTGGTAATGATACATACTCGCTTCATTATTTTTCAGGACTCGCTACGCTCAAACAAACTGAAAAATGTGAAACGTAATCTCTCGTTAACAATTATGATCACCATTTATATATGCGGGAAACAAAAAAACGGCATTGCCGTTTTTTTGTTTGTTCACTACTTATTACTTATTATTTATTACTTCCGGCTTTTTAATAAATTCTGGATTATCTTTTTTAATTGAAAGCCCCATACGATCACGTTCTTTGTCGATTGAGATTACGGTAACAGGAACCGTCATTCCCTCTTTCAAAACATCTTCAACTTTTTCTACACGAAATGGAGCAATTTCTGAAATGTGTACCATACCTGTTTTCCATGAACTGATTTTTACAATAGCCCCAACACCCGCGATAATTTTTTCAACGGTGCCTGATGCTTTTTCTCCGACAGTCCATTCTTTCGTCATTGACTGAACAATAGCAAGAGCTTCATCAGCCGCGCCATTTGTTCCGGTGATATAAATAGTTCCATCATCTTCGATCGTCAATGTTGCCTTTGTTGTTTCTTGAATACCTTTAATAGTTTCACCACCTTTACCAATAATGAATCCAATAAGTTCTGGATCAATCATATGCACAAGAATTTTTGGAGCACGAGGAGAAATATCTTTTCGTGGTCCCGCAATTTCTTTTTCGATAGCATCCAAAATATGAAGGCGTGCCGCTTTTGCTGCGACTAACGCCTCGGTCAAAATAGGAACCGTAACGCCGTCGACTTTGATATCTAATTGGAGCGCTGTAATACCATCCTTGGTTCCAGCAACTTTGAAATCCATATCACCATGATGATCTTCGGGTCCTTGGATGTCGGTAAGAATTTTGTATCGAGATGGATTTTGTACATCTTGCACCAATCCCATAGCAATTCCTGCAACTGGTTTTTTCAAAGGAACACCACCGTCCATCATGGCGATCGTGGTTGCACAGATGGATGCTTGTGATGTGGAACCATTTGAAGCCGTTGATTCAGAAACAACACGCATCGTGTAAGGGAACGTTAATTTATCAGGAAGCACAGGAATAAAAGATTTTTCAACAAGTGCTCCGTGACCAATCTCGCGTCTATTCATACCGCCGAAACGTCCTGTCTCGCCTGCAGAATAAGGAGGAAAATTATAGTGATGCATGAAACGTCGTTTTGTTTGAACTTCCATACCGTCTTCTATTTTTGAATCGTCAGGTCCTCCGAGCGTAAGCACTGACAGTACGTGCGTTTCACCTCGATAAAAAATACCTGAACCGTGCAACACAGGAGAAATACCACCGGCGCGTGCGACCAGTGTGCGCACTTCATCCATGGCGCGTCCATCAGCACGTTTATTGTCGTCGAGTCCAAGTTGATGAATCATCTCGTCTTCGTTATGAGAATAGTAATCATACGCCATACTTAAAATCAGTTTATGTTCTTCAATTTCTTCAGCGAATGTTTCTTTTAATTTATCAAAGAAAGCATCTTTAATAGTGTAAAATTCTGTTTTTGAAACACCTTGAGAAAGTGCGTTCCACAAAACATCGCGGCCGTTTGTGTTGTAGAAATCAACAAGAGCAGTAGGTAGTTCAGGAAATTCAAAAGTTTGTTTTTGTTTTCCAATTTCTGCGACGATAGATTTTTGCCAATTTTCTAATTTAGTAATTTCGGTGAGCGCTAATTCCAAAGCTTTTCCCATATCTTCTTCATTTGATTCATGAGTCATTGCTTCGATCATGTTGATGGTTCCCGCTCGTCCACATACCGTGAGGTCCATACCATAATCACCATTTTCTAATTCATCGCTTTCACGAAGATAGAGATTTATTTGTGGAGTTTGTACATCACCTTTTTTTGTTGAAATATGTACAGCACCAACAGGACCGTTCCATGGGATGTCGCTTGTTGCAACAGCCAAGCTTGCTGCGTTCACCCCAAGAATTCCTGGATCAGCATCTCCAACAGCAAGAACTGTGACAACAACTTGTACAGGATTTTTTATACGATGATCAAACAGTGGTCGCATCGTGCGATCAATCACACGTCCCGACAAAACAGCTTCGTCAGTGGGACGTCCTTCGCGGCGCATGAAACGTGAGCCGAGAATTTTTCCCGTAGCATAAAATTTTTCCAGATATTCGACGGTTAAATTAAACCAACCCGGATTGTTGCCATTATCGCGACCGATAACTGCAGTTGCAAGAACCACGGTGTTTTCGCTCGATAAAATAACTGAACCATTTGCTTGTTCTGCTAAATCAGAAAATTGCGCGGTAATTTTTTTACCACCAATTTCTATAGAGTATTCTTGAGATATATTCATACATTATGATGTGGTACTCCTCAGACTCTAGTACTCCATGATTGGAATCCTATGTGTCCAAGGACTACCTGTTACTTTATAATTATCCTCTTTTAGAGTATAGTGTTTTTCATACAAATGGCAACTCAAGAAAAAAAAGGAACAATCATTTTTGATCTCGATGATACATTGTTTGATGCAAGTGCGCTCAAAGAAGATATTTTTAAGCTGCTTGCAAGTTCAGGTATTTCTTTAAGTCTTGTTCGTAGTTCCTATAAAAAAGTCCGCAACCAGTTTCCCATTTATCGTATAGAAAATCATATTAAACTTCTCGAACAAGAAAATGGGATAAATATCTCAAAAGATATACAGCATCATCTTCATCATTTTGATCGTTCACCCTATGTAAAGCAGGCAACAAAGGAATTACTCAGCGAGCTTGCGATAGAGTATAATATTTGGCTTTTAACACTTGGTGATCAAATGACTCAAATGAAAAAGATTACTGATACTGATCTCGTAAAACATTTTGATGATGGACGAATTATTATTACGGAAAAAGCAAAAGAAAAAGAACTTGCGAAAATTTCTTTATTTGGAAAAGTTTTTTTTGTGAATGATAAATTATTAGAAACACAAACAATTGCAAAACATTATCCAGATGTTACGTGCATTCTCGTTGGGAATCATAATTTAAGAAATAGAAAAAACATTTTTGTTATATCTTCTATCCAATATATTAAAAATATTCTTTCATAATTAAAAAGAAGCCCAAATGTAATCAGGCTTCTTTTTTGAGTTCAGTTTTTATTGAACTGACTCTATTATTTTTTTTACCATTTCTGCATCAGGCCCAAGCGAACCGCCTTTGAAGGTTGCTTTTTTAGCAGCAACCTTGTTTGCGATAACAACAGCTTTTGCAAAATGATCATGCTCTAATTTTCCGACCGGTGCTTTTATAGAAAGTAAAGCACCAATGAACGATCCGAAAAACCAATCACCACAACCAGTGCTGAAAGTTTTAACACTTTGTTTTTCTCCTTCGACATACGCTTGTGTGGGTGTATCTTCTTTCATGCTCCAAGCGACACCGTTTTCGCTCAGAGTTACCGCTACAAATTCAACACCTGCAGCATGCAATTCCTGAAAGTTCATGAAACATTTTTTGTGTTCCTCTTGATTCATAAACAAAAAGTCAATAGATGGAAGTATTTCGTTCATGAGATCTTTAGACTTCAGAATTTCAGGTTTTAAGTTTACTGCGCGGAATCCTTTTTGATCCCCCAATAAATTTTTTGCTAAACGAATTTCTGACGGACGAATACCCGTAGCGATCCGTAATCCTGAACTAATATTAAATCGTTGCATTTGTTCCAATGCTAATTCCTCATCAATTGTTCCTTTCTCACCAGCAGTTCGGTTAAGGACGAGATGAGTAATAGCAAAGTTCGGACGATTCATACAATGAATTGCGAGCATGTCCAGCTTTGCTTCTTCAATTAAAGTGTTGAGTATATTGCGCATAATGAGCGCATCTTTATCAACGATGGTGACTTTAGGTAAAATACCTAATACAGTCCCCTGTTGTTCGAAAGCCTGCAGCGCTTTCCATATATTTATAGCGGATCCCGACAAATTGAATGAGTAATCAGAAAGAATACTCTTATCTTCATTCAGTTCAGATTGAAATGAAAGTTCAGGATTTATAGAAAAACCAATAAAGATATTTTTTTGACTCATTTTTCAAAGTTGTGTTAAAATTTTTTAACACAATACCTTAAAAATATTGTTTAGTCAATATTACCGTTTATGGTGTATTCCTCCCATGAGATAACGTTTTGTATTTTCCGAAAGATCAATGAAATCGTCCACCGCTCCTCGTAGTTTACTTGAAGTTGATTTACCAAATGCTACAGCTTCTACTTGGATACCAGAATGGATTTGTAAATATTCAACAAGCGGTATGTAATCGCCGTCGCCAGCAACAAGTATGACAGCATCTAATTTTGGTGAAAGGGTTATGGCGTCGACAGCAAGTCCGACATCCCAGTCGCCTTTTTTGGCACCACCGGCAAATACTTGAAGATCTTTTGTTTTTGTTTCGATACCTATTTTTGTAAGAGCATCAAAAAATGCTTTTTCGTCACCGGCTTCAGAGGTGATGACATACGCGATGGCGCGGATAAGTTTACGTCCCGCAACAGCATCTTTGACAATGTTTCCGAAATTGACTTTTTGTTTATATAAATTTTTTGCGCTGTGATACAGATTTTGTGCATCGATGAATACAGCTACGCGTTGGTCAGGGTGTTTAATGATTGACATATAATTGAGTGATTAGAGATGAGTGTATAGAGAGATTAGTAATAATGATCTACTACATAGTATAGCAAAAAAATTGATCTAATATCCATAATTGCTCTAATCAATCTAAATAATATTAAAAATTAAAGCAATTAGATTAATTAGAAATTAGGCCAAAGGACCAACAATAGTTTGTTGTATAGCATTTAAATAGAGAATTTCTGATTATTTTTTGAGTTCGAGTTCTTTGATGACTTTTTTATAGCGTTTTGAGTCTTTTTTCTCGAGATATTGAAGAATCGTTCGGCGTCGGGCAACCATTTTAATAAGTCCTCGGCGTGAGTGGATGTCTTTTTTATGTACTTTAAGGTGTTCGGTAAGCTCGGTAATCTGAGTCGTCAAAAGAGCTGCTTGAACTTCGGGTGACCCAGTGTCATTATCTCCGACTTTGAACTGACTAACGATTTTTTGTTTGATGTCTTTGGTTAACATAGATAGTATGTGTATATTAGTGGCAAGTGGGGTGATAGTATCATAGGACGGTTTTAAAAGCAACCCCCTTTGTTTGGTTTGACGAGTGAAATAATTTGACTTATTTTATAATAAGTTGTATCATCACGATAAATTTAAACACTTCTTAAATGAAAAAAATAATCTTAGGTCTTACCTTCTTTGTTTTTCTACAA
>Ga0172368_10000307_pt1 | contig 70911 bp, 53 predicted proteins | sample Lak11m_FD_114540 | JGI IMG/M metagenome (GOLD analysis project Ga0172368, IMG submission 114540) | Freshwater microbial communities from Kabuno Bay, South-Kivu, Congo - kab_022012_11m | ecosystem: Environmental > Aquatic > Freshwater > Lake | place: Democratic Republic of the Congo: South-Kivu...
GAGCCTCACGGATTTAATGATGAAAAAACTACTACCATAAAATCCGTAAATGCCCCTTATTTTTCAACTAATTAAATCATAATCTGATAAAAGATTGACCCACAGTTTCACAAAGACAGCCAAAATAGTTGCATATTTACTTAGATATTTATTGAATGATCATATCGAAAAAATTGAACAATCAAGAGATGATATACTGTCATTAAATAATCATTTTAAAGCAAACCAAAAACCTCATCCAGACGACCCCCGCCTCCGCACCTTCATCCTCATCGATGAAGCGCATAACTTTGCCCCGGAAGGGTCTAACGACCCTCACGAAAAGATGCTGGGCGAACTGATCCACACCATCGCCGCAGAAGGGCGCAAATACGGTCTGCATCTGATACTCGCTACCCAAAGGCCCAACAAGGTCAAAAGAGGGCTGCTTGGCGAATGCGACAACGCCATCATCATGAAGATGAATTCCCGTTCCGATTTGGAGGAACTGGCGAAGGAAATGCGTATACTGGATGTGAAGCTGTTGGAACCCTGCCTTTCTTTCCAAGGGCAGGGCAACGCCATCGCCGTCGGTGAAATGACAAAAATGGCGCCTTATACCCAGATTTTCAAATCCGCCCCCCGCCGGACAAAAGAAGGCGGAGTGGATATACCGTTCTTTTAATGATGAGATTCACAGCAGATTAAACAGATTAAGCGGATAAAACAAATTCACAGGGATTAAGGGGATAAAGGGAATAAAAGCAAATTTAGGAGGACGGACTTTAGTCCGTCCGAACAGGCTGAAGCCTGTTCTCCATTGTTTTTTTTGCTTTTCTCTGTGAAACTCTGTGTCCTCTGTGTCTCCGTGGTAGGTTTGCTTTTATGTTTGCTTTTCCCTAAATCCCAAATCCTAAATCCTAAATCCTAATTAAATGACAGAAACCAACGAAGATTATAAAGGCTACCGCGACCCCTTGCTTACCGTGATGAAAAATTTTGCCGTCAAAGTCTGGTCCGATGTGGAAGTGGAATCGGGGCGCGGCAATTTCCGCGGCATCATTTTGCCCCGCAGTGAAACTGCCGATCCGCTCCATTTAGTGCTGAAACTGAACACCGGCTACAATGTCGGTCTGCACTACGAAACTATCACCAAGATCACGGAAAAAGGGCGAAAAGTCGCGCATTACAAAATCCCGGAAAAAGCATTTCCTTACGATAAAGCCAAACCCAATGTCACGCTATTAGGCACCGGCGGCACCATCGCTTCGCGCCTCGATTACCGCACCGGGGCAGTGATACCGGCCTTTTCCCCCGGCGAATTATACGGGGCAGTGCCGGAACTGGCGGATATTTGCAATTTGAATACGAAAAAGCTTTACGGTGTGTTTTCCGAAAACATCGGCCCGGAGCATTGGATCGGCACGGCGAACGCCATCAAGGAAGAGATCGAAAACGGAGCCGACGGCATCGTCATCGGTCACGGCACCGATACGATGCACTACAGCGCCGCCGCCTGGTCGTTTATGATTAAGAATCCCCCGGTTCCCATCGTCATCGTGGGCAGTCAACGCAGTTCCGACCGGCCTTCTTCCGACGCGGCGCTCAATCTCATCCATTCCGTGTGGACCGCCGCTCATTCCGATGTGGCGGAAGTGATGGTGTGTATGTTCGGGCCTACTTCCGACCAATACGATTTACTGCATCGGGGAACGCGGGTGCGCAAGATGCATTCCTCTTATCGTTCGACTTTCCGGACTATCGGTGACACTCCCATCGCTTGGGTGAAAAAAGGCGAAATCAACTACATCAAGAAGGATTACCGCCGCTGCCGCCGGCAGGATAAAAAAGTGGAAATCGATACCGCTTTCGATGAACGCGTATCCATCGTCTATTACTACCCCAATATGAAGCCGGACATCATCGATAGTTTGATAGATCACGGCTACAAAGGCATCGTCATCGCCGGCACCGGTTTAGGTCATGTCAACAAACCGCTGTATCCGGCGCTGAAACGGGCTTACGACGCCGGAGTGCATATTTATATGTCGGTGGAAACACTGTGGGGCTATGTGCAGATGTATGTTTACGATACCGGGCGGGATATTTTGGAATTGGGAGTGACACCTTGCGCCAATATGATTCCGGAAGTCGCCTATATCAAACTCTGCTGGGCGCTGGGGCATACTCACGACCGGGAAAAAGTCAAAGAGATAATGCTTACTCCGATCGCCGGCGAAATCACAGAGCGGGAGACTTTCGACGGGTATTTGATTTATCAAGGCGGTCTGCCGGAATTGGAAGTATTTATGAAGAATCAGTTGATGTAGAAGCAGTGGATGGCTGATAGCTGATGGCAGATGGCTAAAAGCAAAGAAAAAGCATTCACCACAGAGACTCAGAGTTTCATAGATAAAAGCTAAAGCTATTGAAAAGAAAGAATAGTTATAACATATATGTGAATGTAGGGACAGAACATTGTTCTGTCCCAATTTGCTCAACCATACAATTGGATTCCACCTTGCCCTTCGATAAATCATCCGTCGAACAAGCTTTAAGGGATCAGAAGTTTAACGACTTCAAATGGCTGTCCCCTCAGGATATAATTTTCGGTCATTGGGTGCGGTTCAAGTGTATGTTCGGCTGCGAATCGTATAATACCAAAGCCTCCTGCCCGCCCAATCTGCCGCCGGTGGAAGAATGCCGGAGTTTTGTTTACGATTACGAAAAAGCATTGATCATACACATCACTGCTTCTTTAGACGATCCGAAAACAAGGGGAAGATGGAGCCGGAAGATCAATAACAAACTGTTGAAGGTGGAGCGGGAAGTATTTTTACAGGGTAATAGAAAAACCTTTGTTTTATTTATGGATGAATGTCAAATCTGCCAGGAATGTGCGGTGGTGCGGACGGATTGTAAAAATAAAAAACTCTCCCGCCCCAGCGTGGAAGGGTTGGGCATCGATGTCTATGAAACCGCTCACAGGCAAGGATACTCCATTGAAGTGCTGAAGAATTATTCGGATACTATGAATAGATATGCGATTTTATTGGTAGAATGAAAATGGATTATTCATTATATGTGTATATAGGGAAAGAACAATGTTCTGTCCCTACACATTTAATAACGAATTAGGGATCACTATGCCACGCTTATTAATTACTTTATTCCTACTGGCAGCAGCTTTAACCGCCGCCGCCCAGGAAACAATCACCCTTCAACCCGGCGCGGAAGGGAAAGATACTTACATCTGCGACTGCCTGCCCACTGTCAACAATCCCAACGGCACGCCTATCCACCTTTATCAGGGGCAGTATGGTTCTTGTTTCGACCGGATGCTGATCCAATGGGATTTGTCACAGATTCCAGCGGGCAGTAATATCACCGGCGCGGTGATGAAACTTAAAACCGATAACAGTGGTTTATACGGCAGTGTGTCCGGGCAAAGAGCCTATTACCTGATCGGCGAAGACTGGGAGGAAACCGGCGTCACTTTCGCGACTCAGCCCGTATATCTCGAAGACGGCGCTAAATTCGGCAGCTGGCCCGGAGCTAATCAATGGGTGTCGGTGGATATTACGGATTGGGTTCAGGGATGGTTTTCCGGACAATATCCCAACTATGGGATTTACGGGCATGCGGTCAATACCACCGGGATGTGCGTCATCGGTTTCTATTCCTCGGATTACAGCATTGCGGCAAACCGCCCTAAATTGGAGATAACCTACTTTGAGATGGCGGTTAAACAGATTTCCGCGCCGAAGCCGGTGAATTTAATCCTGCAGCCGGCTTCACCCAATCCGTTCAATGAAGCGGCCATCATCACTTTTAGTCTGCCGCAGGAGGCTTTTGTCACTTTAGAGGTATTCGACATAACCGGTAAGTTAGTCGTTACATTGCACAGAGGCAGATTAGCGGAAGGGACTTATCAGAGCAAGTTAGAGGGGAAGAATTTAAGCAGCAGAGTGTATTTTGTGCGGCTGACGGGCGGGGAGTTTCAACAGGTAAGTAAGATAGTGTTGATTAAGTAGAAGGAGGGGGAATGGAGGGAGTAAGTCAGTTGCGTAACTAAATTCTTACTAATGGTGAGGTTGAGATAATCTATTTCTTAAGGATTTGGTCAAAAAATTTAGAATAACGAATTTATATAAATAAGAATGAGGAATTATGGAAAAGTCTAGGCAATTTTTTCATCAATTAAAAGATAGAATTAGTGAAGATTATATTTCAAAAGAAGTCAGTAATTTAGTTTTAACTTTAATTCTTGAATCCCATAATTTTCTCCAATCTAAATGTCAAAAGATTGAGCTGCTATCAAAGGTTAAAAATAAAGAATATTTTAGTTTCACCAATAAATAAGGACGCTATTCACGCCCTATTAATGATGATCTGTTTGAAAAAGATGAGGTAAAACTGAAATTATCTTTGTCGAGGTTATTCAATTTAGAGGGAGAGATAATAGAAAACAACCTTCATAGAATCCTCTATACTGCAGGAATATGTTTTCCTTGTTTAGTAGATTTGATAAAAACCGGAGATAATAAGACTCCCGGAACTTTTTTTGAATATTTAATTAGTCATTTAATAGCAAAAAGATTTGGCGCTAATCCCAGAACTTCTTTAGAAATCCCTGTTGCTTCCACTGAATCCCCTAAAATACTACCTACCGACTTAATCTTCGATTTTTAGTTAAATCATATGGTTTGCATGTTCCAATTAAATCGACTACCAGAGAAAGAGTCATCCAAGTTTGGGCTCATCAGAGGATTTTAGACAGCGTCTATGGGACTGGAAGGTTTAAAGGAATATTAGTAATCGCCAGCGAGACAAAACTTGATTCGAAAAAGTTGGAAGTTATAGAGATATGTCTTCCTTCTCAATGGAGAATTTACAATTATACATTTCCGAATTGAAAAGAATTTATTATCTTGACCCACCTGAAGTTTATTTACGATTAAATGAACTATTCTCTCACATTAAAGTCAAATCTTTTGCCGGCTTTTTCACTGAGTCGATTACTTCTTTCTAAATACAATGAAGTAAGAATGATTTTTCCTAGCATGCCTTTGCTTCAATATCCGACTAACTCCGGGTTTTCCGTTTCTGATTATAACAAATAAATCTTCCGTCTCAAATCCCATCTTCTGCAATTCAATAATAATTTCCACATGAGTTAGTCTCTGCTTATTAGCGCAAACTTCGTCCTGACATTTGACAATAAATATTCCATTTTTCTTTAATACTCGAAAAGCTTCCTTACTGGCTTGAAAATATAATTCTAAAACCGCTTCATGGTATTTTTTTGTAGTACCGTTATCGGCGGCGTTATTTCCATAGTATTGTTCGTAATTCTGATGTCCAACATGAGCAGTTCCGCCGGGAGTATGCATATAAGGCGGATCCAGAACAACGCAATTCATCTCTTCAGTAGAATAAGGTAATTTTCTGCAATCTGTACCGCTGGCAATATCCGAGGGTAAGATCAGATATTTATCTTTTTCTACATTTCGCCAGAAGACTCCTGGTCCAAAGGTTACATCCGCTACTTTACTACCTTCAGCTACTTATAGTTTTAGTACCTGAGGAAAAACATCATTGTTATTCCCAATATAGGCAGAAAAAATTAGATTGTTAGTCGCAATTCCTTCAGGTGATTTTCGCTTTTTATGCGAAATTGTACCGTTAAATAATTCCATTGTAATATTTTCCTTATTTGCCTTATAAAACAAAAAATCTGAACAAATTTTCAAGTATTTTTTATAGATTTTATAGAGTCGGTAATTTTTTTATCGTTTCTGGAAACTTTTTTCAAATCGTATAGTCTAAGCACATAACCGCGTCTTGGCGGGTAACCCCTGACCATTCCGACTTCCCGCCATAGATTCGGTTTTCTTTATCTCAAAATTTCGACCGCTTAGTCGAATTTCGACTCAAGAGTATAATTTTCAACTACCAGCGTAATGAATACAATTATCATACCGCGCCGGGAACGGGAAAAAATTCAGCGCCGTCAGGATATTTTGCATTCCGCCGCCGATGTCTTCGCGCAGGAAGGTTTTGAAAAAGCCAGCCTGGATGAAATCGCCGCTAAATGCGAACTATCCAAAAGCGCATTGTATTATTATTTCAGCAGTAAAGAGGAACTTTATCAGAGCGTCCTGACCGAAGGCTACCAATATTTCTTAAGCATTATCGACCAGGCCCGGGGCAATTTATCCGCACGCCGCAGCATCAAATACATCATCCAGTCCTTGATGGAAATAATGCAGTCAAATTCCTCTTTCTTTAAGATCATTATGCAGGAAAAGATGCTGGAATTTATGGGACTGCCTTCCCATTTCCATTCGGTGGTGGAACAACAGCAGGATATGATCGCCGGTAGAATTCACGATATTTTCCAAAAAGGCATCGATAAGGGGGAAGTGCGGGATTACGATGCGGAGTTACTAGTTCTAATTATGTTTGGTATGGTGCATTCCTGCACCCTATGTAAAAAAAGGACTCCCGATTTGGGAGCAGAAACTATAACCGATATTCTTTTCGATGGTGTTACCAATCATGCTAAAAGCTAAACTGTTTGCGATAGTCTTTGTTATTTCCGCAGCCTGCGCCGCACCCGCGATGGCGCAGATGGTCATCGATTTCGACCAGGCGATGCAAATGGCGAAGGAAAACAACCGGCAGTTGAAACTGCTAAAAGCCGATTCCGAATTTGCACGGCTGCAAGTCAAAGAAGCATATTCCGGGGCTTATCCGGTAGTCAACGCCGTGGGCAGTTATTCCCGCAATATTCTGATCCCCAAATTGGAGCAGGATTTCGAGATGAACGGGGAAAAAGCGTCTTTTAAGATGGAATTAGGACGGGATAATAACTACTACGGTTCGGTTACTTTGGATCAGCCGCTGTGGATCGCCGGTAAAATCGGCCTCGCCATTAAAATCGCCAAGATTTATCAGGATTTGGCGGAAACCGGAGTGGCGAAAGGCGAAAAAGATCTGCGTTTTCAAGTTACTCAGGCATTCTACGGGGTGATCGTCACTAATGAATTCAAAAATTTGACGGTAAAGACCGAAGAACAAATCAAATCGCATTTGAAAAATGCGCAGGCGATGTTCGACCAGGGCGTGGTATCGGAATACGATTTACTGCGCGCTGAAGTAGAATTGGCGAATTTCCATCCTACGGTCACCGCTTCGGAAGAAGCCAGTAAGATGGCGAGGGAGGGACTGCGCATCCTCCTCGGTCTGGAACCGGCGCAGGAATTCACTTTGAAAGGTGAATTATCGGAAATTACTCCCGACCAAATCGATTTGGAAGACGCGGTGATTTTCGCGGAACAAAACCGCATCGATTATATGCAGTTGGGACTGCAGAAAAAAATGTATACTCAGCTGTTGAAAATCGAACAGCGCAGTCAATATTGGCCCAGCTTCTTCCTGTCGATGGCTTACACCCGGCAGGCGCAGGAAACCGACCAAACATTGTATGACAATTACTTCTGGAGCGAAGGCTTGAGCGCCGGGGTCAGCGTGACGGTACCCCTCTTCGACGGATTCAAGACCAGGTCCCGGGTGCAGATGGCTAAAGTCAATCTGAAGAAGAACGATTTGATGACCATGCAGGCGAAAGACGGTATCCGACTGGAAATCAAATCGGCTTTTTCCAAGCTTTACGAAGCTCAGGACAAGTTGCACGCTTCCCGTAAAGCCGCGGCTCAAGCTGATAAAGGCTACGCCATCGCCGAAGTGCGCTATCAGGAAGGATTGTCCACGCAGGTCGAATTATTGGATGCCCGTTTAGCGCAAACCCAGGCGCAGACTTCGCTGCTTTCCGCAAAATTTGATTTGATTGTGGCGAATGCGGAATTGAAAAAAGCGATGGGATTTTAAAGGTGCTGGGTGTCGGGCGCTGGCGTTTGTAACAAGTAACTTGCTGCTATACCGTTTCTGATTAATATTTTCCGATTGTTGGGACAGAACACTGTTCTGTCCCAACAAAAGCATGCGAAAAGAATTTTTGGAACGGGTATAAATAATAATCCGAGCGAAAAATATTTTACATTTCAACCTTATGAATTATGCTCAAATCCCGGTACTGTCATTCCCGCGAAAGCGGGAATCCAGCCTTTTTTGTCAGATGTGGAACTGAACACGATGTAAAATAAAATAAGGTCTGATTAATAATAATTGAATAAACCTATTATAAAAAAGTTAATAGAGAAACAACGATGAAAAAACTAATACCTCTTTTCTTCGCCGCGTTTGTGGTGATTATGGTAATTTACCGGATCGCTACCCATGCTCAGACGGAACGCGTAAAAAGCATTGGTGAAATTCAGAAAGAAAGCGGCGTTCCGGTGGAAGTAGAACCCGCCGCCCTCACGGAATTAACGAAAACCTTGAATTTCACCGGCACCATCGAAGGCATAATGCAGGCTACGGCCAATGCCAATATCTCCGAGAAAATCAGCCATCTCTATGTGGAAGTCGGCGATAAAGTCACTCAAGGGCAAAAGCTGGCAACTCTCGATGAAAAGAGCCCGCAGGTGGCTTTTCGGCAAGCTAAATTAGCTTTGGATGATGCGGAAAGAGAACTTAAGCGGATGCAGTCGCTTTTTCAGCAGGGCGCGGTGTCACAGCAGATGCTGGAAAAAGTAGAACTGGGCTATAAGATTGCGGAAGCTAACTTCAATCAAGTAAACGAATTGACCCAAATAACCGCGCCCATTTCCGGCACGGTTACCCATATTTTCTTCCGGCCGGGAGAAACGCCTCCCTTCGGCGATCCGGTGGTAAAAATCGCGCAAATGGAGCGGGTGCGGGTGGAAATGCAAGCAGCTCAGCTTTACCGCAATGCTTTAAAATCCGGACAAAAAGCGTTTGTTTACCTTTCTTCCGACCCGGAAAAACGGATTGAAGGCCGGGTGGAAAAAGTTTCTTTATCCGCCGACCCCGACAGCCGTTCTTTCACGGTTTATGTCACTGCCGCGAATCCCAAAGGGTATTTCTCCCCTGGCGTGTCGGTAGAAACGGAAATTGTCGCCGCTTCCAAAAGCAAGTCCGTCTCCGTTCCCCGCGATGCTTTGATCAAAGAAAAAGGCAAAACTTATGTCTATCTTGCCGGAGAAAAAGCTCGGAAAGTTCAGGTGGAAACCGGCCTCGAATCCGGTTTGCTGATCGAAATCCTTTCCGGTATAGAAGCCGGGGCTCAGGTGGTGGTAAGCGGGCAGAATCTGCTGTCCGACGGCGATCCGCTGAAGATTGTCAATCAGTAAAGCGGACTATGTACCTTAGACTTTGGACCTTTGTCCCCGCTTTCGCGGGGAAGGACTTTGATTTTTCACTTGAACACTTGCACACTTGTCCACTTGAACACTGTTATAACTATTCAACTTTTACAGAATTATTCTAATCGAAAATGGATTTGAGACAATGATATTATCCGATCTATCAATAAAACGCCCGGTTTTGATGACTATGGTGATTTTGGCTTTCGCCGTCATCGGGCTCTATTCGCTGACCGATTTGGGCATCGATATGTTTCCGGAAATCGAATTTCCTTTTGTCAGCGTGATGACTTTATATCCCGGCGCCGGGCCGGAGGAAATCGAAACGCTGATCACCAAACCGATTGAAGAAGAAGTCGGAGCGATCAACGGAGTAAAGACTATCCAATCGGTTTCGCAGGAAGGAATTTCCTTTGTATTCGTGGAATTTCAAATGAATGTGAGCGTGGATATCGCCGGCATCGATGTGAAGGAGAAGGTCGACGCTATCCGATATCAACTGCCGTCGGACATCGAACCTCCGGCGGTTTCCAAATTCGACATCAACTCCTTCGCCATTATGAATTTGGCGATATCCAGCCCTCGTCCTGCGGAAGAAGTATTTAAGACTACTGAAGATGTAATCAAACCGGAATTGGCGAAAATTCAGGGATTGGCGAACATCGGATTGGTGGGCGGGAAAAAGCGCGAAATTCACATTGAAGCGGACAAAAACGCCCTCGCTGCCCGCGGATTATCGCTGGCCAATATCATTATGGCGGTGCAGATGGAAAATCTGAATGTCCCCGGCGGGCGTATTGTCGAAGGCAGGAAAGAGTATTCCATCAGGATGAACGGGGAATTTGACAGTGTGGAATCGATCCGGCAATTGAAACTGCAAGTTCCAGAAGGCCCGCCGGTCAGACTAAGCGATGTGGCGAAGGTCTATGACGATTTCGAGGAACAGCGTGAGCTTGCCCGTTTCAATAATGTTTCTTCGGTCGGCGTCGATTTAATCAAAAGATCCGACGCTAACACGGTGCAGGTGGCGAATGAAGTAAAAAAGACCATAGAGCGTTTGAGCGCTCTTTTACCGGAAGATTATTCCATCGATGTCGCCCGCGACCGCAGCGTATCGATTCAGGAATCGGTGGACGATGTTACCAGCAACATAGTTATCGGGATTCTGCTCACCGCTTTGGTGTTGATGCTATTTCTGCAATCTTGGGAAGGCACGGTGATTGCGGCGATATCCATGCCGCTGTCCATTGTCTCCACTTTCACCCTGCTGAAGTTTATGGGTTTCACCCTGAATATGATGTCGCTGATGGGATTGGCGATTTCCATCGGGATTTTTGTGGCGAATTCCATCGTAGTGCTGGAAAACATCGAGCGCTATAAAGCATTGGGGAAATCGGTCAAAGACGCCGCGGCCAAAGGCACCTCGGAAATTGCTATCGCGGTAGCGGCTTCCACTTTGACTAATGTGGTAGTATTTACGCCGATTGCCTTTATGTCCGGCATCACCGGGCAGTTTTTCCGGCAATTCGGTTTGACGGTAACTTTCGCCACCTTGTTCTCCCTGATAATCAGTTTTACTTTAGTGCCGATGATGGCTTCGATGCGCATCAAGACCGGAGTATATGTGTTTTTCGGGGCGGTTACTCTATTTTTGACTTATATTTCGTTAGGCGCTATTGTTACTGGGATTTTAGTGGTAGCGCTGTTCCTTTTCTTTATTATGGAGAAACTGGGATACAAACAGAAAGCCGTAGCCAAGTGGGATAAGTTTTACAATGATTTGGCTATGTCATATCGTAATACTTTGAGTTGGGCGGTTTCGCATAGAAAGACAGTAGTATTCACTATTGTGGGATTGTTCGTATTGACGCTGCCTTTGACGGGATTTTTAGGTTCGGAATTTATGCCGGGCTCGGATTTGGGTTCGTTTGCGATTTCTTTGGAAATGCCTTCCGGCGCTACAATGGAAGAAACCGACCGGGCTTTGCGGACCATAGAAGAAATCGCCGGTCAGGAACCGGAAATCAAGTCGATATATTCCGCCTTGGGCAAAAGCGAATCCGGCGATTGGAGCATTTCCAGTGGGGTCAATCTGGGAGTAGCGGTGATTCAATTGGTGGACAAAGATCAGCGGGAAGCTTCCACCGATGACATCATCACTCGTCTGCGCCCTAAATTAGCCGGTATCCCCTCGGCAAAATTGATATTAGCGCCCATTCAATTTATGGGCGGCGGAGCGGAAGGCGATTTGCAGATCGAAGTATCCGGCCCGGATATGAACGAATTAGCCACGCTTTCGGAGCAAGTGGCGGAAATAGTCAAGCAGACGCCGGGGCTGGTCGATGTCAATACCAGTTTCCGATTAGGTAAACCGGAACTAAATTTAATCCCCCGCCGCAATGAAATCGAAGATGTGGGAATGAATGTGGCGCAGGTGGCGATGAGTTTACGCAATATGATCGAAGGCGAAGTGGCAGGGAAATTGCGGGAGGGCGGGGACGAATACGATATTCGGGTGCGGCTGTCGCAGCGGGACCGGAATTCCATCCACCGGGTGGGCGATTATCTGGTCACTACGCAGAACGGCCCGGTGCCTATCGCCCGGCTGGCGAAGATGGAATTTTCCGAAGGCCCTACCAGCATCAGCCGGAAGAACAAACAGCGGCTGGTGATGGTTTCCGCCAATACGGTGGGCACTTCACTTGGTCAAGCGCAGGCGGCTATCGAAGAAAAACTTAAAGACCTGGAGATAAAACCGGGGTATCGAGTATTCTTCGGCGGCTGGTCGGAACATATGGGAGAAGCGTTTATGGAACTCTTGAAAGCATTCTTGCTGGCGACGGTTTTGACCTATATGTTAATGGCGGCGATTATGGAATCGTATAAAAATCCTTTCATCATCATATTGACATTGCCGCTGGCGATTATCGGGGTAGTTTTAGCGTTGTTAATCACCAATCAGACGCTTTCCATAATGTCGCTGATGGCAGTGGTAATGCTGGTGGGGATTGTAGTCAATAACGGGATTTTATTAATCGACTACATCACTGTGCTGCGGCGGGAAGGCAAAGGCTTGCGGGAAGCGATTATCGAAGCCTGCCCGGTCCGGCTGCGCCCGATTATTATGACCAATTTAGCGGCGATCATCGCGATGGTGCCTTCAGCGATCGGGCTGGGTTCCGGCGGGGAAATGCGGGCTTCGATGGCCATTGTTTCCATCGGCGGATTGATCACTTCCACTATCTTTACCCTCTATCTAATCCCAATCATCTACGCATCTTTTGAAGGGATACGGAAATTGGAAAAGGCGGAAAAGCAGGGAATTGGGATTAGGGAATAGGGAAAAGCGATAATGGAAAGCATTATAAGCCGACTATAATATTATAGCCGGCTTTTTTTATGAGATGATTTTATAGCTTATTTTCTTGATATTTAAATTTGCGCGAGGTATATTTATATTTTAAATAAATTTCCAACAAATCAGGAAATAACCATGCAGATTAAAGTCGAAGAAATTGAATTCAATGTGGTACAAGTTTCTTTGAGCGGGCGGTTCGATGCGGAAGGCGTAGGAGAAATCCGGGGTGAATTCACCAATGCTTTACAAGCGCAGGATAAACTGATAATAGTGGAAATGTCAGGCGTGGAATTATTAGCGTCATCCGGTATAAGGCTGCTGCTGGCAGGGGCTAAAGTCGTCAGCGCTAACGGCGGGAAGTTAGTAGTGGCGGCGGCGCCGGCGCATGTGGAATATCCTATGACCGTTTCCGGCGTAGATACGGTTATCCCGCTATATAGAACGGTGGAAAAAGCGTTGACTGCGCTGTAAAACCGAACCATTGAAAATTAATTCTAAGAGAAATCACTATGGATTTTTCCATCGATGAAGTAAACGCCGGCGTCATTATCATCGCTTTCTCCGGAAGATTGGACGCTTTAGGCGCGGAATTATTGAATTCACGGCTGAGCGAATTGCTGGAAAACAACGGGCATTTGATTATCGCCGACCTCACCGGAGTAACGCAGCTGCCTTCGCCGGGTATCAGATTTTTACTTAAATTCGCCATGTATATCCGGGAAAGAGGGGGAAAGTTAGTGATTGCGGCGCCGCAGCCGCAAGTGGAATACGCATTGTGCGTCGCCGGCGTCGATACGGAAATAAAAATTTTCGGCACGGTTTCCCGGGCAATGGGGGAAGTTTGAAAGTAAGGCATTGGGCATTGGCACTACTTTGTTATGTAGTTTATTAAGAAAATTGAATGAGGGTATTTTTATTGTTTTGCGTTAAATCCCCCCTTCCCCCCTTTAAATAAAGGGGGGAAAAGCAAACAGTCGTCTTGCCTCACTTTCCCCCTTTTTTAAAAGGGGGAATTAAAGGGGGATTTTCAGACAATAACAAATATTTTCACATTTCAATTATAGTATTTAACAAGGTAGTGTTGGGTATCGGGCATCAGGCATTGGGGGAAGTGTAAAAATTGTTGTGTCAGGTGTCCTCACCTGACACCTTTCCAAGATTTACTGATATGGCGGCAGACCAAAGCGCTTGTCACTATAAAAATCTCTTTTTAGCCATTTACCGGAGCAGGGTATGTCGATTCCCCTTCGTTTATCCATAATTTTTCTGCTGTTAGTACTCGCCTTTAATGTCTATTCTCAGGAAAATTCCAGCCTCATTTCCTATGGGCCTCAAGCGTCCACCCGGGAAGGAGACGACGATTTCCGGCAAATCATCTACTTCCAAATTCCTCAATCCCTCCGCGATACGCTGTATTTGAGATTGTTCGACGCCGATTGCGGCGGCGAAAACGATTCCAAATATACGGAGTGGGATACTCCTATGTCCTATAAGTTCTGCGGGGGAAGCGGGGCGTTTTCTCAGCCGGAAATCAAGACTCCGCAGAATATTTATAATTCCGCCTTCAGCGGAACGCTGCTGACGGAAAAGACCTTCACCCAGGATCCTTTTGCAGATAATCATTGGATAAATCTGGCGGCTTTTCACCCCGCTTCCGGTGAATTATTGAACGGTTCATATTACTTTAAGCTGGTGGTGGAAGGGGTATCCGGCGACGACGGCAATGTTTACGATGTTTTTGTCAGTACTCAGCCGAAAAGGAACGCCGCGCCTAAAGGGACTTCCATATTTAATTACACCCCTACTATACGCTTGCCGGAGACGGGGATTTTTGCGGAGATGCGCTGTTTAGTTCCTCGGAAACTTAGCAGTCTGCATATCTACAATTTCGATATTTCCGGGGGGAAGATGGGGCTGGAGACGGCTTTCCGTTCCAATGTTGCAGTGAAATCATCCGGGCAGGACACCTGGGCGGACACGACTTTGGCGCTGGAAGAAAAAGAGACGGGTCGGATGTGCGCTTTGACTTTTGAAGGCGGGGTAGAAATTCCCAATGATGCGACCTTTTACATTTTAGGCGATGACGGCGCCGCCCTGCCCTTCCAGCTGCCTATATACATCCGCCAAGTCAACAACCGTCCTTCGCCGCAGGTTAAATGGATTACGATGTCCGACGGCAAATCGCTGGTTTTCGATGCGATGAACACCACCGACGCTGACGGCGATGCGCTGGAATTTTTCTGGGATTTCGGCGATGGCAATTCCGGGAAAGGGGAACGAGTATCCCATACTTATGTTCAACCAGGAAACTATACCGCTTCCTTGGTGGTTACCGATAATTCCGGGCAGGTGGGCAACAGCGCATATCATACTTTCAGTGTCACGCTCAACATTCCCCCGGCGGCGGACGCGGGGGACGATTTGATCGGCGCGCCCAAGGAAGTCATCAATTTCGATGCCGGAAAATCCTCTGACCCTGACGGGCAGATAATCCGCTATCTATGGGATTTCGGCGACGGCAAGCGGCAGGAGGGGATGCAGGTATCTCATTCCTATAGCCGCGCCGGGCATTATCCGGTGACTTTGCGGGTGCAGGACAATTCTTCCTCCCCCCTGAATGCGGGCTCCGACCAAATCGATGCGTGGATCAATTCTCCGCCGGTGGTGATTGCGGGGAAAGATTTCCCCTGTTCGCCGGAACAAACGGTAACTTTAAGCGGGAAGCAGAGCTATGACGCCGATGGGGAAATTGTCGATTATTTCTGGGATTTGGGCGATAATTCGCAAAAGACCGGGCGGGAAATCGACCATTCCTACCCCACTCCGGGAAAATACACAATCAAACTTACGGTCGCCGATAACGCCGGAGCTATCAACTCGGAAAGTTCGCACCAATTTGTCATCACAGTAAACGACCCTCCTTTGCCGGAAATCGAAATCGACCGGATGCGGGTTGCGGTGGGGGAAGATATCGGATTCAGCGGGAAAAAATCGGTGGACCGGGACGGCAAAATTATCGAATACAGCTGGGATTTCGGCGATAGAGGGAGCGCTAACGGCGCTGCGGTTAAACACGCATACGACAGCCCGGGGAGGTATTGGGTGACTTTGACGGTGCAGGATAATTCTACTACCGATTCGGAATTCCGGGACACGAAAAAGGAAGTGATCATTAACTATCCGCCGGTGGCGGAAGCGGGGACGGATCAATGGGTAACCGCCAGCCAATTGTTTTTCGACGGCTCGGTTTCTTCCGATCAGGACGGCAGTATCATCGCTTATAATTGGGATTTCGGCGACGGCGGTAAAGGCGGCGGAGCTAAGCCCAGCCATGTTTACGCTAATCCGGGGATTTATACGGTCAAGCTGACGGTAACCGACGATTCCGAGACTTCATCCAAACAGCGGTCGGACAAATTAAAGGTCATTGTCAACAGTCTGCCCGCCGCCGATGCGGGACCCGATCAAATCGCCGCGCCGAAGCAGGAAATCAAATTCGACGCTTCCGAATCCATCGATTTAGACGGAGAAATTTCCCGTTATGAATGGAATTTTGGCGACGGAACTGTGAAAACCGGGGAAAAAGCCACTTATTCCTACGCCAAGCCGGGAATCTATACGGTTACTTTGACGGTACAGGACAACACCGGGCACAGCAATGCGTCAAGTTCCGATGAAATGGTGGTAACGGTCAATGCGCCTCCGGCAGCTGACGCCGGAAAAGATATAGTAGCCGCTCCCGGCGATATGGTCTATTTCGACAGCGGTAAATCCCGCGATACGGACGGAAAAATCGTCCATTACCGCTGGGAATTCAGCGATGGAGAGAAAGCCATTGAAACCGCTAAAGCTTCCAGGATTTTCAAAGAACCCGGCATTTACACGGCGCTGCTCACAGTATTCGACAATTCCGGCGCGGTGAATAATCAGGCGCAGGATAAAGTTCTGATAAAAATCAACCATCAGCCGGTATCCGATGCTGGGAAAGACATTTTAACCAACAAACTTACCGTGCAATTCGATGGCTCCGCTTCGCTGGATGCGGACGGCGACCATCTGGGCTATGTCTGGGATTTCGGCGACAGCAGCCCCCGCAAAGCTGGTAAAAAGGTCGAGCATATTTACCGCAAAGGCGGGAAATATCCGGTGATGTTATTGGTCGACGACGGCTGCGGCTTGAATAATTCTCAGCATACTTCGTCAATCACGGTGTTCATCAATCAAGCGCCTTCCGCCAGCGCGGGTAAAGACACTACGGTCTGCGCCAGCGATGTGGTGCTGTTCGACGGCAGCGGTTCTTCCGATCCGGAGAGCGGTACTTTGAAGTACGATTGGGATTTTGGGGACGGGACTAAGGCTGAAGGCGTCAATCCGGCCAAGACTTTCACCAAGGGCGGGATTTATCAGGTCAAGCTGAAGGTAACCGATGATTCCGGTTTAGCGGGCAATGAGGACATCGATCAAATCGCGGTACGGGTGGCGGAATCGCCGATTGCGGAGGCGGGGGATGACCAAGTTGTCGGGGTGAATCAGGAAGTGCATTTCGATGGCAGCCGTTCCACCGATTTGGACGGATTGGTCAACAGTTATTTTTGGGATTTTGGGGACGGCGGTACCGGGGGCGGGGCTACGCCGACTCATTTTTACATTGCGCCGGGCGTTTACCGGGTGACTTTGACCATTACCGGCGATAAAATCGGCAATTGCAGCAACCGCGATTCCGATGAATTGACGGTTACGGTTCACGATGCGCCGGTGGCGGTCATCGATGCGCTGCCGTCTGCGCCGGTGAAAATCCCGGTAAAATTCGATGCGTCCGCTTCGCACAGCCGGATGTCGGAAATTGTCAGTTTTAATTGGGATTTCGGCGATGGTAAAACCGGCAGCGGCAAGATAGCTGAACATACCTTCACTTCGCCGGGAAGTTTTATCGTGACTTTGAAAGTTACGACCAGTTCGCAGACGCTGTATAACTCCAATACTACGCAAAAACTCATCGTTATCAATGACGCTCCTATCTCGGAAGCCGGTGAAATTCAAGTAACCGGTATCGAGGAAACGGTCTATCTTAACGGAGCGAAGTCGTCCGACAGCGATGGCGCGGTTACGAAATTCCTGTGGGATTTCGGCGATGGCTCAAGCGGTGAAGGTATCCGCGCCGGGCACAAATATGCTCAAAGCGGGAGATACAAGGTCATCCTAAAAGTCCTCGACGATACTCAGTTAGCCAACAATTACGGGATCGATTCCACCGAAGTCATCGTCAATGCGCCGCCTCAGGCGGTGATCCGCTGTCCCTTGTGGGTTTGCCCGGGCGAGGTGGTCAATTTCGACGCTTCCACTTCTTTCGATGCGGACGGAGTAATCGGCGCTTTCATATGGATTTTCCCCGGCGGGATAGAAAATCAAGGCACGGAAGTGACTTATACTTTCAATCAGCCGGGCAAATACCAAGTAACTTTGAAGGCGGACGACGGTGTGGGAGTGGGCAACAGTATCGATGACACCACCATCACGGTCAATGTCAATTATTCGCCGAGCGCTTTTTCCGGCGGGGATAGGATAGCCGCGCCGGGGGAAGAACTCGCTTTCGACGCTTCGCAAAGCTGCGATTTGGACGGTAAAATCACCAATTATGATTGGACTTTCGGCGACGGGGATTATACGGCTGGGATAAAAGCTAAACACATATATGCCAAGCCCGGCAGTTATCAGCTGGAATTAAAAGTAACCGATGATTCGGATACCAGATGCGCCGGTACTGTGGAAAAGGCCATCGTGCGGGTGAATGCTGCGCCGACAGCGAATGCGGGGATCGACCGGGCGGTTTTCTGCGGCGGAGCTTTGGATGTGGTGGAATTCGACGCTTCCGCTTCCCGCGATGCGGACGGCGATCCGTTGACTTATAACTGGGATTTCGGCGACGGCGCCAAGGCCGCGGGATGGAAAACTTCACATAAATATTTGAAGCCGGGAGTATATAAGGTGAAATTGACGGTGGATGACCATACCGGCGCCATCAATGCGATAGCGGTAGATGAAGCGGTGATTACCGTGGAAGTGAGGAAGTAGTTTTTAGGGAGTTTTAAAAAGTGGCAAGCGGCAAGTAAAAGCAAAATTTAAATAGGCTGTCAGGCGGGCGCACCTGACAGCACAAATGTGCAGCCTGAAGGATTTTCGATGTAGGGACGCAAGATTTTGCGTCCCTAACTTTCTCTTTATACCGTTTACAAAAGTCTTTTCGCATGTTCAGGTAGGGACAGAACAGTGTTCTGTCCCTACAATCGGAAAATACTATTCAGAACCGGCATAACTATTATATACAACAATGGAAAAAACCTATAAACTATCCCTGCGCTATAAACTGCTGTTCTTCTTCATCCTGCTCGCGCTGATTCCATTGGGAGTGTCCAGTTGGAATATGATTACCATCACGCAGGATGAATTAAAAAGCGCGGCGAATGAAGAACTCAGTTCAACCGCGGTGCAAATCGCCGGGGAAATCGACAATTTCTATGTTTACACCTGGGCGGCGCCGCTGCTGATGATAAAGGATGCGATGGATAATGAACGGCTGGGGGCGGAAGAAAAGCTGTCCCTGCTGACACTGGGAGTGCAGGAAACGGCGGATATTGTCGGATTACAGCTGGATGTGGAAGGTTTTCCCCGGCCGTTTTTAGTGATAAAGGAAGATTTCCGGCAAACATTGGAGAATTCCGGCATCAATGCAGCGGAGATGCTGAGTCTCACACTGGAGCAAGTCTATTCGCAAAGCAAAGCTGAAACCGTCACGCCCGGCGGATTGGAATATTACCCGCAGGCCAATATTTGGCTGACCAGTTTGACTATTCCATTAAGCACCACTTTACAAGGACGGCCGGCGGTACTCTCCGCCCGCATCGATTTGACCAGACTTAAGGACACGGTGGAAAAACATCCTTTCGCCAAATCGAATAAAATCACTCTGTTTGAAGTGGATGGCAAAGTCATTTTCGAAGCGCAGCGGCGCAGTATCACCGATTTGACTATCGCTAAAGAAGCTTTGGCGCTGCTGAATTCTGGGAATCGGGCGGTGGGAGTGCATCATTACACCGCACCCGGCGGGGAAGAAATCCTCGGCGCATACGCTTTCCCTCAGCGTTTGAATTGGGGGATAACGGTGGAAAAGCAGAAGAAGCAGGCTTACCTGGCGGTAAGCAAGATGGCGCACAGCTTATATTTGTGGGTAACGCTGGGATTGGCGGTGGCGGTTATTACCGGGATTGTGGTAGCCTATTCCCTGACCAATCCGCTGCATAAATTAACCCGGGCGGCGAAAACCCTATCCGGCGGAGATTTTTCCACGCCGATCACTGGTAAAGAGCGTTCCGATGAAATCGGGCAGCTTTCGCAGGCTTTTACCGTAATGGTGTCGGAATTAAAACGCTATATCGAAATCCTCACTGAAACTACCAAGCAGAAAGAGCGCGCGGAAAGCGAGCTTCGTTTGGCCCGGGACATTCAGAAGAGCTTCATCCCCACCACCTTCCCCAAAATTCCGGGGCTGGACATTTACGGCCGATGCGATCCGGCGCGGGAAGTCGGGGGGGACTTTTTCGATTACATCAAGCTGGATGATTACAATTATGGTTTTGTCATCGGCGATGTTTCCGGCAAAGGCGTGCCCGCCGCGCTGTTTATGGCGATGTCGCGCACTTTGTTCCATATGATAAGCCGGAAAAAGGGTTCACCGCAATCAGTGCTGGAAGAACTTAACCTCAGACTGATCGAACTAGATCCCAGCGGCAATATGTTCATCACCGTATTTTACGGTATTGTTGATTTGCAGAAGCGGAAATTGTTTTATTCTTCCGCCGGGCATAATATGCCTTTCATCTGCAGCGTGCAAAACAACCAGGGCAAGTTTACGATGCTGCCAAGGATGAAAACAATGGTGGCGGGAATGATGGAAAATATTAAGCTGGAATCTGCGGAATTGCCTTTAACCGGGCAGGATGTCATTGTTTTATATACGGATGGAATGACCGAACCTTTGGATGTGAACGATAAAGATTTCGGAGAAAGCGGGATGATCGATCTGCTGGACAAAAACTTAGTTCAAAGCGCAAAGAACATCTGCGATATTGCGGTGGAGGAAGTGAATAAGTTTCAGACCGGCCGGCCGCAATTCGACGATATGACGATGTTTGTGATCAAGTATGACGGGGGGAATGGTAAGGTGGGAAAGTAAAAGATATGGTGTCAGGCGAGGGCGCCTGACACCACAAGTAACCTTAGGAGGACAGGCTTCAGCCTGTCCGGACGGACTAAAGTCCATCCTCCTATAACGCCTCCATTATTTGCGCTTTCGCTTCCTGCTCTCCGGCGGCGAAAGTCAACACATTGATTAGTCCGGTCAGGTGCATAATATCCAAAATACTGTCGCGCAGGCTGTGCAGGATGAAAGCGCAGCCCGGACAGTTCAATTCTTTGGCGGCGTAGACCAGACAGCGCAGTCCGGCGCTGGTGATATATTCCAAATCCGATAAGTCCCCTACAATTTTTTCCTCCCCGGCTTTAATCCACGCTTCAAAATGTCTATTCAGCTCTTCGCTGTTCTCCGAAGTGACTTTTCCCGAAAGTTTGAAGAAGAGTATTCCGTTTTCGTCCTTATAACCGGATATTTCCATAAGATTGCTCCAAGGTGGTTGAAATTATACCGGTTCTTAAAAGTCTTTTCGCATGTTTTTGTAAGGGCAATTCATGAATTGCCCTTACATTGGAAAACTATTTCAAGAAACGGTATATACCCGTTTTAAAAGGGCCTGTTGCCAAAATCAATAAGAGCCCCCAGCATGTGGTGCCGACACGCCGTAGTCGACGCCATTTATTTGTTTTTCCATCGTATGCTGACGATCACAGAGGGTCGACAACATACAGCAAATGCCTCTGGATTCCCGCTTGCTAGTCTGTCCGAGAATGCTCCAAATTTGTCATTCCCGCGAAAGCGGGAATCAAGATGATGCTATTATTTCTACACTTACAATATTCAAGATACTGAATGTGTCGCGATTTTTTCTATTCTCGGACAGACTGTTGCGCGGGAATGACGGCACAGGGTGTTTTAAGAAAACTTGGACAGCAGAATTGAGCGTGGTGTCAGGTGTCCTCACCTGACACCACCGATACCGTATAGTTAATATTTATAAGTCTTTTCATTTCCCTGAGCGTCCTGTAAAGTTACGGATTCCAATTTCACCGCCCCGGCGACGCCTTCCGGGATGCCTGCCGTGCCTTCATATCTTCCGGCGCCGGAGGAATATTTCAAATATCCCTGATAGAAAAAATCCCCGGCTTTTATGGCATAGACTGCGGTTTTTTTCAAGGGGGAAATGTCTTTGGCGTAGATAAAAATCTGGATTTGTTCCCCGCCGGTGACTTTCATTGGAGTGATTTCCGTCCTGAGCAATTCCGGCGGCTGTTGATCGAGGAATACCGCTTTCCTTACGGTGGAATGATTCCCCGCCGCATCGGAAGCGGTGATAGTCAACATATTTTCACCGGGCGATAATTCGACTTCGGCGGAGAATTCTCCGGCGGACACCGGCGCGGCTTTACCTTTTATTTGCAGATAATCGCCGCCTTCGACTTTACCGGTCAATTGAAGCGTTTTATTACCCGTGATTTCCGGCAAAGCTTGATGAAGGAAGATTTCCGGTGGGGCATCGTCGAATTTTATCGCAATATCGTAAGTCTGCGTTTCACCCGCAGGGGATTTTACAATAATCCTGAAAGTGTTTTCGCTGGCGCTTAGGGGAATATTGAAAGCGAATTTCCCGTTGGAGCCAGCTAAAGCGTCGGCGGAATAAGCGCCGGTTTGGTCTTTAATATTGAGGGAATACCCCGGATTGGAGACGCCGCTCAAACTAATGGATTTACTATTGACCAGGAATACTCCCGGTTTTTCCTGCAGGAGATTTTGGTCGAATTCCAGCCGGAAGGAACCGCCAGCCTGATACACGACTTTCCTTACCAGTTTAGTTTCATTCCCGGCATTATCTTTGGCGACGATAATAATATCATTACCGCCTTCGCGTAAAGTCACTTTAGCGGTGAATTTCCCGTCCGCACCTACGGTAACGGCAGTTCCGCCAACTGTCAATTTGACTCCCGCTTCAGTTTCACCGGAAACTGTCAAATCGGCGGAAGTGACTAATTGTCCTTCGGCGGGATTCCGCACGATGAGGTAGGGCGGAGCATCGTCTTTGACGATGATGAAAGAACGGATACTGCTGTAAGTCCCGGCTAAACCGTCTTTATCGCGGGCCATCACCCGCCAATAATTGATACCGGCGGTAAGCTGAGGCAGGGATTTCAAAGAATTAGCCGGCAGTTTTTCCGAAAAGATGATCTGCGAAAAACTGCGTTCATTGGCGATTTCTATCTGATAGAGCGCGGCGCCGGTGACCGTTTCCCATCTAAGCGCGGTGGTCAGGCTGTAAATTTCCGCGCCGTCGCCGGGTTCCGTTAGTTTGACCGGGGGCAGTAAATCGCGCGGGGGAGTCGGTTTCTCATTGTGAGGGACAATCGAACCTTGGTTTTCCTTTAAAACGACCTTTTCCCCGGCGGCGGCGATAGCCAATTCTCCTTCATAATTGGCAAAACTGGCTTTTTTATCGTCGCGGCCGACGCGGAAAGTGGTCGATTTGATTTCCGTTTCCACCCCGGGCACACTGAGATTGAATTGCTGACCGCCGCCTTGACCGCCCAGCAGAGCATATAAATCGCCGTTGATCAGGCTTACGGTCGATTTATTCTTTTTTTCCAATAAATTGGTGCGCATTTCCTGAATTAAAGCCTGGGAATTTTCTTCCAGCCGCAGGCGGCTTTCATCGCGGAAAAGGATTTCCGCTAAGGAGCGGGACAAGGTGCGGACTTTTTCGCCTTCGATTAGAATCGAGCCTAATTTAGCGTCGAGCCACAAAGTTTCCGCCTGCTTTTTGCTTTCCACATTGCCGACTCTATAGTGCAGATTCGCTTGACCGGGGACATCCTTTTTCTTCAGGCAGATTTCCGAAGCTTTTTTAAATACAGTAAGCGCAGTTTTCGCCATTTCATAGGATTTATTCCAATCGCCGAGGCGGCGCTGACGGGAAGCTTCTTCATAGAGGGCGAATCCGCTGTCGATTTCCGCCGAAGCAAAGATGCGGGCGCCGGCTTTGGAAGCCGACTGGAATTCCGCCTGAGCTTCGTCCAATTTACCAATCGCCCGCTTGATGGCGGTGACCGGGATGACTATAGTCATCCCCGGATTTACTTCAGCCGCAGAAGAAATATTGTTTGCTTGCAGGATATCGGTCCAATAATCCGGATTGCCCAGATATTTCTGGGAGATGTCCCGTACGCTGCGGCCCGGTTCGACCGTTATGGTAATGGTCTCGGCTTTCTGCCCAAAAGCAGGTGTCAATAAGGCGAGAAACAGGACAGATGTTAAAAGACGGTAAAAGTAAGATATAGTTGAAAATCGCGGCATATTTTCCCTGTGTTTGAAATACGAAATATAAATAATTTAATCTTATATTAAAGAAATTCAAGTATTGCGTGCGGAAAAATTGTTTCAAATGATGTTAAGGGATACATTCCCACGCTGGAGCGGGGGAACGAGATTGAAAAGCAGTCGTTGGTCATTGGGAAAAGCAAACCATCATGCCGCCGGGACGGCACACTTTGCATGATAAAATGTCTCAGGTCTCAAGTCTCGTATCTGGAGTGCGCTGCATCATGCGGGAACTCTGCGGCACAACGCTTCTGCTTTTCTCTTGAACACTTGAACACTTGCTCACTTGAACACTTCTTTCGACTTGCAGACTTTCTTTTATTGGTAAATCTTACAAATTAAATAATTACACATTTGAAATTTAGCGATAAATTTACTATATTAACTAACACCCCCCGGTGGTGAAATTTTTTTTTCACTTGTTTATGTATCACTTAATCTTTTAATACTATGAGGCCCTATCATGAGTCTTTCGCCTGAAATACAGGATTTTCTTCAGAAAGAAGCTCGGGAGAGATTTTTGCGTTATGTGCAGATTTATACTACATCGGATGACGAAAAGGCGGGCGCCACTCCTTCCACAGACAGACAGTTCGACTTAGGGAAGCTGCTGAAAAAGGAACTGCTGGAATTGGGATTGGACAAGGTGGAATTGGATGATTTCTGCTATGTTTACGCCACTCTTCCCGGTAATGCCGCCAATAACTCCGTTCCCCTTGGCTTTATCGCTCACCTCGACACTTCCAGCGCAGTCTCCGGCGAAAATGTCAAACCTATCATTCACCGGAATTATGACGGTTCTGTTATTACTTTGCCGCTGGATGAAAATGTCAAAATCGATCCGGCGGACATTCCCCATCTTCAGGAATCTGTCGGAGATAATGTTATTACCGCTTCCGGCGATACCCTTTTAGGAGCTGACGACAAAGCGGGCATCGCGGAAATAATGGCGGCGATGGCCGCGTTCAAGAAATATCCTCAACTGAAACACGGCGAAATCCGCGTATGCTTTACGCCGGACGAAGAAATCGGAATGGGCACGGCCAAAATCAACTTGGAAAAGCTGGGCAAAGTGTGCTACACATTGGACGGCGGCGAACCCGGTGAACTGGAGAATGAATGTTTCGATGCTTATTTCGCCGGATTGACTTTCTGCGGAGCCAATGTCCACCCCGGTTTCGCGAAGAACAAGATGGTCAATGCGGTGAATATCGCGGGAAGATATTTGGCGGAATTGCCGGAATACGAAGCTCCGGAACATACGGAAAACCGTGAAGGATTCTTCCATCCGATGGAACTGAACGGCACGGTGGAAAAATGCCAGCTGAAGATGATCATCCGCGATTTTCTGGAAGTCAATAATCTTAAACGCATCGAATACCTAAAAAAACTGAATCAAGCCTTCGAATCCCGTTACCCCGGATTGCGCATCGAACTGGACCTCAAACATCAGTATCAGAATATGGTGGAAGTTTTGAACCGGCATCCGGATGTATTGAAGAAAGCGGAAAAAGCCATTGAAAAAACCGGCCTGACGCTCCTGAAAAGGTCCATCCGCGGCGGCACCGATGGATCCCGTTTATGCCAACTGGGAATTCCTACGCCTAATTTATTCGCCGGAGGAATGTATTTCCATTCCAAGAAAGAGTTCATCGTGGAATCCAGTCTGCGTAAAGCGGCGGAAACCATCATACATTTAGCCGAATTGTGGACGGAATAGTAAGGTCAGCCGGCGTTTTATGCGAAATCATTAATCAAAAGGGATTATAATTGATAACACATCTGTAATTTCGTATGTAATTCCCTGAATGTTTTCGTAGGGACACGCTATAGCGTGTCCCTGAAGTTTTAATTTTTCTCTAAGTATTTGGCTATTTTTAATTGTCAATACTTGACTTTTATTTTCAATTAACCTAAATTTTATGGGATTTTATAACTCAATCGAGTGAATCGACTGAAACAACCTCGCTTCACACTCGATTGACGGAGTGCAATTTTATGGATAAACTTATTTACCTCGATAACGCCGCGACTTGCTGGCCGAAACCGGACAATGTATACGATTTTATGTTCAGCTTTTACCGCTCCTGCGGAGTCAATCCCGGACGGAGCGGATTCGATAAAGCGATTGAAGCAGGGAATATTATTGAAGATTTACGCAAGCGTTTGACCAAGTTTTTCGGCGGCGACGAAGATACTCCCGAAAGACTATGTTTCGGTTATAACGCCACCGACGCTTTGAATTTGATCATTCAGGGAATATTATTCCCCGGCGATCATGTAATTACCACTAATTTGGAGCATAATTCGGTTATCCGCCCGGTCAATCATCTGGTGCGGGATTCGGGGGTGGAAGCCACTTATGTGCCGTTTAACGGTCAGGGATTTGTTGAACCTGAGGCGATAAAAAAAGCGATAAAAGCCAATACCAAACTGGTCATTGTCAATCACGGTTCCAATGTTTTGGGTACAGTTCAGCCTTTGAAAGAAATCGGAGCTGTCTGCCGGGAAGCCGGGGTGTTTTTCGCTGCCGATACTTCGCAGACCGCCGGGGTCATTCCCATCGATATGAAGGAAATGAACCTCGATGTCCTGGCTTTCACCGGGCACAAGTCTTTGCAGGGATGCACCGGTATCGGCGGATTGTGTGTGCGCAAACATATGGAACTAAAGCAGACTCGCAGCGGCGGCACCGGCGTCAAATCGGCGTACCCTTATCATTTGGAAGAATATCCTTACCGGATGGAATTCGGCACGCCGAATATGCTGGGAATCGCTTCACTGTGGGCCGGCCAAGACTTCATCGATAAACGCGGCCTTGACAATATCCACCGGCAGGAAATAACATTGGCGGAAAAGTTAGCGGCTGGTTTTAAAGCGGTTAAAGGTGTCACGGTTTACGGCTGTGACACGCTGAAAAATCACCTTTCCACTATCACCATCAATATCGCCGGGCTGGAAGCGGGCAATGTGGGGATAATGCTGGATGTGGATTATAATATCGCCACCCGCACCGGACTGCACTGCGCGCCTTTAGTCCACAAACAGCTGGGGATTGTCGACATTCACGGCGGCGTCAGGTTCTCTATCGGTGTTTTCAATACGGAAGAGGAAGTCGATCAGGCGATAACCGCGGTCGAACAGATCGCAGCTTTTGCCAAGTCAAGATAATCCCTTTAACCTCCGAGGCGGTAAAAAGAAGGATGAAAACATATCTCGTGTCTCGCGTCTCGAGTTAGTTGTAGAGTATGGGGACTCTGCATTATGGCGCTTTTGCTTCTTACTTGAACACTTGCCAACTTGCCACGCAGTGGCCCATACTGGGAACACTTGAACACTGCTTCAACTGATGACCGACCACTGACGACTATTTTTAAAGTAATTATGTGAATCCTAACTACTAAATAACCATAGACCACCACGGAGGTGGGGAACAAACCGAAAATCAACAGATAGGAAGTGAAAAATGCAGGACAGTGAAACAATCAGATTATTAGCTGAACAGCTAAAAATCATGGGAGACCCCGTAAGGATGCGGATTGTCAGATTGCTCACATCAAGAGAATTATCTGTCGGGGATATCACCACCGTTCTCGATTTGCCCCAACCGACCGTTTCCCGTAAACTGGCGGAATTACGCCGCGCCGGCATATTGGAAGACCGCCGTAAGGGGAAGAAGATTTTTTACAAATGGACGACCAAATTCGGTCAATCCGAACTAAAAAGTGTTGTCATGGCTGCCAAAGCGCGGGAATTTACCGCTGATTTAAAATCCCTCGAAGAATTATCGATTAAGAAAAAGGGCAGTTAATTGTTGTTTCTAATTATAACCGGGGCTTGTCAGCGTTTTCTGCAAGTCCCGGTTTATTTTGTGAGTATTGGAGGAACAGCGGAATCTGTTAAAATATAAACATACATTGCAATTGGAAATTTTTGCTTGTAGGATAAACCCTCATGCGCCTTTCGGCGTACAACTTAGCATGAAAATATGCTGCGAGATGCGAGCTGTAAGATACGAGTTTGCCGCAGAGTGCGGTGACTCTACAGCACAGCACTTTTGTTTTTCACTTGAGCACTTGCTAACTTGAACACTTGAACACTTCTTTCGAAATGCAGACTTGTTGACTTGCGGACTTGCAGACTTATTTTCGGGATAAATATTATGTATCACTTCGAGTTAAAATACACTCCCCGGCTAATCAGCCTTCTTAGGGAAATCGACTGCAGCGCAGGTGTCATTTCGGAAAGGAAGGTTGAAGAAAGCTGGGAAAAGTCCGCCCGTTTTAGCGCGAGGTGTCACAATATTGCCGATGCGCTGCGACTGGAAGGGATTTCCGCGCCATATCTTACGGTCAAAAGGATATTGGAAGGTGATTACGCTCTGCAAGACACAGCTAATATGCAGGAAATCCTAAATTATAATCAGGCGCTGGGCTATATCGACATTTTGGCGGGTTCGGAAGAGGCGATTAGTGAAAGCGCCTTCAAAGAATTGAGCCGGATGTGCCTGCAGGGAATTGCCAAAGCGGTAAAACTGCAAGGCAGTTACCGCGCAATTCAGAATTGGGTGATTAACAGTGATGCCGACCAAATAATTTATACGCCTCCTTCACCGGAAAGTGTGCCGCCTTTAATGCAGGAATTGTATTATTGGATTAACGGAGAAAGTTTTCTTAACCTTCACCCGGTGGCGGCTGCGGGCGCGCTGCATCATCGGTTTCTGGTCATTAATCCTTTTGTGTTCGCTAATGTTCGTATCGCCTGTTTGCTTTCCCGCTTGATCCTGTTAAAATATGGTTATGGTCTTAATAGATTAATATGGTTTGAAGGGCTTTTCGCGCGGGATATAGAATACTATTACGATAATTTATATCGGAATTACAAATTCAGCAGCGGCGCTTCCGATAAAACTGTAACTTGGCTGGAATATTACGCTGAAGCGATTAAGACAAGTTATGACTATATTCTGCAGGCTTCTTCGGAAAATTTATTGAGAACACAAGTAAAAATCCCGGTATCGGAGGTGGCTCCTCAGAAGCCGCCAACAATTTCCACTCCCCAAGAGACTCCGGTTTCGGCCGCCGTTCAGCTTAACGAACGGCAGCGGCGGATTTTGGAAACAGCGAAAAAATACCGGACTTTCCACCGGCGTGATATTAACGCGGAATTGGCAATAACTGCGCGTTATAATCCGAAAACGGTCTCCCGGGATCTACGAGCTTTGGTCGATACAGGATATTTAATTCAAGGCGGGGAAAGAAAGGGGATTTATTATTCGCTAAATCCATCTTTCGAATTGCCGCCTGAGGAAATAAGACCATAAGTATACAGTTATAATTAGCGTCTATATTAGAGGTACTATATAATTGGGCGACTCTTTCAGGATCGGTATTAAGCCGGTTCAATCTCTGTAGGTTTCACCTACGGTCATTCACAGGCAATCCCTTCGGGATTGAATGTCCGTATTATCCAGAGACTTGAGCCCAAAGCCTAAAGTCCAAAGTCTAAAGTCAATATTTAGAATTTAGAGTTTTCATTGTGATATGCCCGCAAATCTTCCACCAGATTATTATGCCGCAGAAGAACGGTTTCGGCAAGCTAAGACTTCCGAAGAAAAGATTCGCATTACGGAAGAGATGCTGGCGATTATGCCCAAACACAAGGGCACGGATCATTTAAAAGCCGATTTACGGGCGCGGATTTCCCGGCTGGAAAAAGAAGGACTGAAGAAAAAGACCGGAATTTCCACCTATAATCCTTTCGCGGTTGATCGGGAAGACTGCCCGCAAATTGTCCTCCTGGGCGCGGCGAATTCCGGTAAATCGGCTTTATGTAATCGACTTTCCACTTCCAATTCCGAAGTTGCGGAATATCCTTACACCACGACCAAACCCGGCCCCGGCATCTTCCGTCACAATCATTACCGCTGCCAAATTGTCGATCTGCCTCCCATTATAAGCGATAGTATGGAGGGTTGGATGGGGGACTTATTGCGTTCTTCGGACGGAGCGATGATCTGTTTCGACGCTTCACAGGAAAGCGCTTTGGAGGAGGTGTCTTCCGTTTTTAAAGCCATCGACAGCGCCAATGTTTACATCTATGGATTGCAGCCGGGGCATCCGCCTTTGGGGACAGTGCCGAAAAAAGCTTTCATCGCCTTGACCAAATGCGATATCGCCCATCCTGAAGTGAAAGATTTACTAATGGCGGAATTCCGGGATAAATTCCTGATAATCGAAACTTCTGCGGTGGGAACGATGGATTTGAATGTATTTACTAATGTTATAGCCGAATCCCTGCAAATCTTACGCATTTTCACTAAAATCCCCGGCAAAAAAGCCGACATCGACGAGCCTTATATCGTGAAAAGAGGCATTACGGTCATCGAATTGGCGGAAACGGTGCATCGGGAATTAGCCGACAGCTTTCGTTTTGCGCGGGTATGGGGTAAAAAAGTTTTCGATGGGCAGAGGATGGGGAAGGAATATGTCTTGGAAGATGAAGATATTGTGGAACTGCATGCTTAAAAGCGGGGAATAAGGATTAGGGATTAGGGAAAAGCAAAGCAAAAGCTTCATCCTCCGTACGGTGGACAGGCTCACAGAGACACAGAGAACACAGAGTTTCACAGAGAAGAGCAACATGCTGCTTGCTGCTTGTTTTTTAACTTGCTCACTTGAACACTTGCTCACTTGAACACTTAGGCTATTACATCCAAACGACCGGTATCGCCCCGGTCGAAAGTGATTTGCCCGCCGGTTATGTCCTGCCTGGAAACACCGTCGATTTTATCATCCCAATTTTTACTTAAGCCAAGCTGTTCAGCTAATTGAGATGACTGTATTGCTTTAGTTTCCGGCGCCTCAGAAGTTGTTTCAACTTTTTTCGCCTGTTTTTCCACGATTTCCTGCTGAGCTTTCGCCGCTTTTCCCCGCGCCTGGGCGGCGATAGCGCGGTCTTGACCGGATGGTTTCGCCGGGGCTAAAGCAGCGCGTTCCAATTGCCGGGCGTTGCGCAAATCTTCTTCCGGAGTAGGTGCGTCATCGACTTTCAAAGGCACTTCCCCGCCGACTGCGTATTGCTGGCCGTCGGGACCGGATTTGAAAGTATATTGCGCGCCTCCGGCGGCGAGATGACCGGCGGCGGAAAGATGAGCTTGTTCGTGAGTTCGGACTTCAGTATCGCGTTTCCTTAATTTTTCCACCTCATGCTTTTCATCATCGTTCAGAGTTTCGCCGTTGGGTTTGCGCTCTTCGATTTTATCCGATTTCCGAGTAGGTTCAGCTTTAGCTTTTTCCCGCGCTTGGGGGGAAATAGTTACGCAGTCTTCCTCAAGGACTTGCCCCTGACCGGTTTTTTCGCCGGAAACAGTCTGCCGGGGGGAATAAGTCCCCCGGATGTATGAAGTTTTTACGGTGGAGTAGTTATAAAGTCCGATACTATCGACCATTGAGGTCTCTCCTGCCTGAGTGCGTATTTCGCTAATAAAAAGATTCCTCCATTATAGTTATCGGCAGGGAAGGACTTGAACTTTAGGGGGATTCAAAAATATTTTAACAAATAATTACGGAAAGTGACCAAAATCTCTTGACAATTACATAAATTTTATTATATTTGTTTAATTTAAAATTTGTAAAAGTTAAACTTAGAGGATAAAATGGGCCGGACTAAAATTAAAAATAATACAGATCCAACTCCAACAAATCTAAAAAAAACAGCAGTAGCGAATTTAGCGCAAATGGTCGCTGAAAAGCTTAGTTTTCGACCTGGCGATTCCATGTATGATGTTGTTAAAAAATTGGGAGGCAGAATTAGCTATGTGGATGATTGGGATCCGCTTGAAGGCGAATCATTAATAATCGAAGATGATGGTAAATTCGTTATCAACATTCCCCGATTTACCAGTCCACTGCGAGATCGTTTTACCATTGCCCATGAATTGGGACATTATATTCTACATTCAATGTTTGGCGAGAAACCAATGGTTTTTAATCGAAAAAAGAAAACGGATAAGCTTGAATGGGAAGCAAATTGGTTTGCCGCAAGTTTTTTAATGCCCCAGGATAAGTTTATGGAGGAAATGCGTAGAGACCAAGACGATCTGCATCTTGCGAGTGTTTTTGATGTTTCGGTTTCTGCAATCCAAACACGGAAACAGACAATAAATGAATATTAATAAGGAGATAAAGCCTAAGCTTAATTTGTTTTTAAGTGTCGATGTAATTGGCTCGACAGCTTATAAAAACTCAGCTCAGAGCGAATCTAAGGTTCAACCATGGCTGGGTTTTTTTTGGGATTTTTATCGAGATTTTCCGTTAAGATTTAAAAAAGAATGCGATCTTGTTGCAAAAGGTATTTATGGCCAAACGCCATTGCCTACTCCTGATATATGGAAAAGTCTCGGTGATGAGTTGATTTTTGTAAAAGAAATTTCACATCCAGATTTAGTATATAGATATATAAAAGCTTTTAGAAATTCTGTTATTAATTATCGAAAAGAAATTGAAAAAAAGCTGCCTTTAAGTTTAAAAATTACTGCCTGGACGGCAGGTTTTCCGGTGATTAATTCAGAAATAAAGACTGATCCTGAATCAAAAAAGTTGGATTATATTGGTCCTCAGATTGATATTGGTTTCAGATTATCCAAATATTCTAATTATAGAAAATTTGTTATATCAGTCGAATTGGCACTTCTGTTATCTAATAACTCCACGGACTTAAAATTCTTTTTTGATGGAAGAATCGATATAAAAGGAGTAAGCATTTCCGGAGGTTATCCTTTATTTTGGATTGATATGTATGAGTCAGGAGACTATAGAAGCGAAGAGGATAAGTTTCTAAATGTAAATTCTGTCGACCAAAGTATTCTCAAAGACTATTTAATAGAATTCTTGAGAACTTGCGGTGATCCATTTTTTATTCCGTTCATCAGAAGTGAAGAGGAGCATGCATTTAAAGAAGAACCTCCTGGTTATAATGAAAAATTTATGACATTAAAAGAATTATATTTTCAGTTGGAATATAAAAAAGATATAGATGGGACATATATCGATTTAAGTGAATATAATAACAAGTTGAGTAAAATAAATATTAAGTAAATTGGTTACTTAACTTGCTCAGTTAAGAATAATTAGATGTTAAAACCAGGATGCCAAGTCAGGTCTTAGACCGCTGAAAGCGGGCGTGACCTGACTTATCCACTTTCATCTGTCAGGTCACGCTCTGTTTCACGGAGCTAAGACCTGACAGGGCGATTCGCTCTTCTGTATGACTTGCTGAGCTAACAAAGTAACCGAATTAAGTAATCTATCTGCGCTTTTATAATATTCTCCCGAACAAATCTTACCTAGACTTATGCCCAAACGCCTTACCCTCATCCACTACATCTTCCTTTCCATTATTCTGGGAATACTGGCCGGACTGCTAATCGGCCCTCCCATTCAAATCATCGCCAAACCTTTAGCCGACATTTTCCTGCGCGCCCTGAAAATGGTCATCATCCCCCTCATCGTATCGTCGGTGATTTCCGGCGTGCTGGGAGTCGGCGAAACGAAAAATTTGGGGCGGATGGGCGCCAAACTGCTGGGATACTACCTTACTACCAGTATTTTGGCTATACTGACCGGTCTGACCCTGATGAATATCATCCGTCCCGGCGTCGGTGCGGAATTGGAACTATCCGGAACTCCGCAAATCGGTGAAGCGAATTTCGGTAAAATCGGCGAAGTTTTGCTCAATATCATCCCGGACAATCCCATTAAAGCGATGGTTAACGGCGATATGCTGGCGGTAATCTTCTTCTGCATCATCTTCGCCGTGTTCATCATCAAAGCGCCGGATAAAACCCGGCTGCTATTCACCGATATTTTCAGCGGGATGTTTGAAGTGATGATGAAAATCACCGGATTCATTTTAAAATTCGCCCCGATAGGGATTTTCGGACTCATCGCTAACATTGTCGCCGCTACCGGTTTTTCCGCTTTCGCCGCCCTGCTTAAATTCTTTTTTGTGGTGTTCACCGGGCTGATGTTTCATCTCTTCGTCACTTTACCGCTTTTACTGCGGATTTTAGCTAAAATTAAAAAACCTTACCGGCATCATAAAGCGATGACGGAAGCGCTGCTTACAGCTTTTTCCACCGCGTCGTCGAACGCAACGCTTCCGGTGACCATGAAATGTGTGGAAGAAAAAGCCGGGGTGTCGGAAAAATTGACTTCCTTTATCCTGCCTTTAGGCGCGGCGGGGAATATGGACGGCACCGCCTTATACGAATGCGCGGTAGCGATGTTCATCGCCCAAGTTTACGGCATCGACTTGAGCTTTTTCCAGCAATTCCTCATTTTGCTCATCGCGATGGTGACATCTTTGGGGGTGACGGGGATACCGATGGCTTCGCTGGTGGCGATAGCGATAATCTTGAATGCGGTGGGATTGCCGCTGGAAGGATTAGGATTGATTATGGTTACCGACCGGATCTTGGATATGTGCCGAACGGCGGTCAATGTCTTTTCCGATTCCTGCGGCGCGGTGGTAGTGGCAAGAAGCGAAGGGGAAAAGACCAGTCTGGTGGATTGAAAAGCGGCTCAGGGCTCAAGTAAAAGCAAGGTAAAAGCAAAAACATCACCACTGAGTCACAGAGGACACAGAGTTTCACAGAGAAAAGTAAAAGCGATACACTACTATTAAGGCAATTATTGCTATTAAAACAAGAATTGTGGTGTCGACTCTCCGCAGTCGACACAAGTAAAAAGGACAAATATGCGAACATTCACTACCCTATTCATCATCGTTTTAGCTCTCACATTTACATCCTGCGCCTGCCGGCAAAAATGTATGATGAAACATTGTAAGACGAAAATGACAGAGGAAAGAACCGCCGTCCTCGCCGCCGATAGCGCTTTCGCGCGTGCTTCAGTGGAATTTGGCGCGGCGGAAGCGTTCAATATGTTCCTGGCGGACAGCGCGATTCAGATGCCGGAAGGACGCGATCCGGTTTTTGGGAGAGATACCATCTATCAGCGGATGAAAGCCTCGAAGAAACGCTATTTGCTGGAGTGGTCGCCGCAGGATGGGGAAGTGTCGCAGTCCGGCGATATGGGCTGGACTTGGGGGAAAGCCACTTTCACCGTCTATGAAGAAGACGGCAGTTCACAGAAATTTTACAGCAAATATCTGAATGTGTGGGTGAAAGATAAGGAGGGGAAGTGGAAGGTGAAGGTGGATATAGGGAATGAGCGGGCGGGGGAGTGAGAAATATCCCTGTAAAACTTGACAATTATTACAGAAATCAGGATATTTAATAAAGACAATAAAACAACACATAAATATGAAAACTGTAATATTCTTAAGCTATCCCAGACCTCATTTAAAAAAGCAGCAAGATTTTATTAACAAGCTTAAAGACTATCTTGAAGAACAGGGGCTTATTCCGTTAACATTAGGAGTGACCGACTATAGCCTCGATGCTCCATTGCAGGCGATCCGTAGCATGATGATGCATAGCAGTGGTTTAATCACAATAGCTTTCAAACAGACTCGAATATATAAAGCGGTTAAGAGGCCTGGGGAGATGTTGCCGCCAGACAGTAAGATAGTTGGCATTTTGACACAGGAAATCGAGGATAAAGGCGGCGAAATAAAAGACAAATGGCTTACCAGTCCGTATTGTCAAATTGAACCAGCGATGGCTTTTCAATTGGGATTGCCGGTATTGATATTTAGAGAACGCGATGTTCTTGAGGAAGGAATATTAGATAAAGGAGTCCTTGGACAATATATGCCGGAGTTCGATTTGGATAATCAAGAACAATCCTATTTTAAAACAGAAGAATTTATGCAATTGATGACGAATTGGATTAGGGATGTTCGGATAGTAGTTGTCAACAGAGGAAAACCGCCTAAACTATTTTAAGGAGATAAAAAATGTTTAAGACTTATAATATTTTCATTAGTCATTCTTGGGTATATAGCGATGCCTATGAACATCTCTTATTTTTAATTAGAGAAAGACCATACTTTACCTTTAAAGATTTTTCTATCAAACCGGACGATCCTCTTTATAATATTTCTGACAAAAAGTTATTATATAAAGCGATTAAGGAACAAATGCAGCCTTGTCATGTGGTCCTTATATTAGCCGGTGTTTATGCAAGTTTTGGTAAATGGATCGATATGGAAATGAAAATTGCGCGAACGGAATTTACGAACCCCAAACCGGTTATAGCAGTAAGCCCTTGGGGTGCTTTAAATAATTCAGCAATAGCTAAGGAGAATGTGGATTTAATCGTGGGTTGGAATACTGATTCGATAATCTATGGAATAAAACAAGCTGCCGGTCAATATCAATTAAGCAATGTTTGATTTAATAGTAATTTCCACCTTATACCTTTCCTTATTCAATTCATATAAATCCACATTTACCGGCAGAATAAAATTTAACTCTTCCTCTTTCGGAGATATTTTCGCTAATTGCCGCAATAAGGCATTTACCTGATTTGATTTTTTCGTCTCAGGATAATTTTTCCAAATATACTGTCTAATATCCTTAAAACGAAAATAAGCTTGTTTTATATCCAGATAAGCCACTGCTTCTTTTATTAAGTCAAGTGCGCTTTTTTCCTCTTCCAATGATTACTCCTTTTTCGCTTTTACTAATGCCAGATGCCTAATGCCATATTCCTACCCCACTTCCTCATTCCACATCTCCCAATACTTCACCGGAAACGGGCTCCATTCGCCTAACTCTTCCGCTTCGTCCAAAGTTTTAACCATCACCACCGCGTCTTCCGGCTCGAAAACGCTTAAATCCACATCCCCCACATTTCGCCATTCCCGCTCTTTTCGCCAGTCGTAACCTTCGTTGTCGTAAGCTTGGAAATAGGGCCTGTCCGCTTCCAAACAGAAGCGGTACTGGTAGTCCAAACCGTACAACACTTTTCGCACTCCCGCCTCAGCTAATTTTTCCTTCCTAATAGCAATGCCGTAAGGTTCGAAAGTCCACCTTTGCAAAGCGCTGCGCCAATGGATTTGTTCCAAAATCCCCCACACCGGAACTTCCGTCAGCGCAACCGTCTTATATCCTCCGCGAATCAATTTATCCGAAGCTAAAATCTTTTTGTCCTGCAAAATCCGGCATAAAGTATTGAAGCCGTCGTGGGAATATCCGGCGGTGCGGTCTAAAATCGAACGGTAGAATTCAGCTTTCGATTCATTAAGCCAAGGTTCGATGGAAGTCCGCGTCCAATGCGTCAAATATGGCCAATCAGGGTCTGCCTTTTTGAGCAGCGGCGGCAATTGTTCGGGATGGAAACCGCTGCCGGAGGGTTTTTCGTAATCGATTTTGAATTTCTGCGATACCCGGCCGGGAATGATGTTGAATAATTCCAATATGCGGGTATGATTGCCGCCGGGACGGACGGAAACCGGGTAAATCCTATCCGCCATCGAAGCGATCCAGAAGTCTTTTTTCGGCAGGCGCAGGTAGTTTTTCTCCGGTAAAGTCTCCTTATCGGGGAATACGAACAGAACTTTGGATTTTTCCAGCGAGAAATCTTCCGTTACCGATCTCGCCATCCCCGGTTGAGCTTCCGGTTCAATGTCTGGCAGCACTAAGATCAAACTGCCTTCCAGCGCCCCGGTCAAATAGGTGACCACTTCCCAAGTGGTCATACCAAGACTGGAAATGATGGCCGCATTGTGTTCCCGCAACAGTTTGACTACTTCCGAAGTGGATTTCAGCCAGGGCGAAGCCGAATCGGGAGTTTTTCCCTGCCGGGAATTGAAAACCGCCGCTCTCGGTTCTTTCAGCAGTTCGACATTGCCGATAACCGAAACTTCCCCCAACCCGGTAGTGGCTTTGATATCCGGGATATATTCGTTAAGTTCGATGCGCCGGAGTTCGATTTGACACCTCGCAATTTACTGATGGGATTATTTGCAATTCTCAAACATTAATTATAATCTTTATTAGGCAGAGATGCAAATTTTCTGTATACCCGTTCTGATTAATATTTTCCGATTGTAGGGACAGAACACTGTTCTGTCCCTACCTAAACAGGTGAAAAGACTTTTAGGAAACAGTATAATCGCAAATTTTGCTTGTTTTTCAATCACATGCTGTCGACCGCTGAGGGTCGACAGCACACCTTGGGGATTTGGGCAACACACCCTACAAGAAACTGTATAATCGCAAATTGACAATAATATTGTAAGATTTTCTCCAAATAATGAAACTGATTAGCGGTTGCAAGGTTAAATTGTTGGAGGAGATGTAAGCATTCCCACGCGGGAGCTTGGGAACGAGAAATTCGTATGTTTAATTTACTACAATAAGAACAAAAACCGTTACTATGTCTGAAGCGCAAAAATTCGCCTGTGTGATTATGGCTGCCGGACTGGGCAAACGGATGAAATCCGATTTGCCCAAGGTATTGCATAAATTGAACGGAAAATGTTTGGTGGAATATGTGGTGGAAACCGCTGAATGCTGCGGGGCTGCTCCCATCATCGCCATTGTGGGGCATAAGAAGGAATTGGTAATAGCGCAATTGGGGGAGCGGATAAAATACGCGGTGCAGGAACAGCAGCTAGGCACCGGACACGCGGTGCTGCAGACGGAAGCTTTACTCAAAGGCTATTCCGGGGCGGTAGTGATTTTATCCGGTGATGTGCCTTTGCTCCGGGCGGAAACGGTTAAAGAGCTGATGAAAACACATTTTTCCCAAGGTAATGCCTGCACTTTGGTCACCTGCAGTTTCGACCATCCCACCGGATACGGCCGGGTACTGCGCAATGCGGATGGTTCGGTAGTCGGCATCAAAGAGGAAAAGGATGCCAGCGAAGCTCAGCGAATCATCAAGGAAATCAATTCCGGCATCTATATGGTGAATGCGCCGATCCTTTTCGAAGCGCTGCATCATATCGACAATCACAACGCTCAAGGGGAATATTACCTCCCGGATATTGTTCCATATATTTTACATAAAGGATTAAAGATCGGCGGCTTGATAATTCCGGATCCGCTGGAAATAGCCGGGATCAATTCAAAGGAAGAGCTGGAGGCGCTGGAACGGGCATATTTGCGCGTTTAAGTTAAAGAGTTTTATACTAATTGCTTGCATTTAGGAAAAATTGCTGTTCGAATCTCGCAACTCGGAATCAATTTGCTACAATACGATATTGACATTTTCCTTGAAGTTTACTATCTTATAATATTAAATATCTTTTAATGAAAACTACCCTTCGCTAATCCGGAGGCGGTCATGCGAAAAGTCATCGGTTTACTCATAGTTGTAGGCTTAGCGGTTTCGGTTTCCGCACAGTTTAAATCGACCAGTTATAGTCCCGGCATCCGGCAGAGTTTTATCCAGCCTTCCGGCGGCGGTTTGCTCAACGGATTGCTGGACCCCAGCCGGATGACGATGTCGCAAAGCTACAGTATGGCCTATGCTTCTTCCGGCGGCAACGGTTTTATGCAGGGATTGTATTTGAACAATATCCGTTACCGGTTATCCAATCCGGTAATGCTGGATTTACAGCTGGGCTATCTGCACACGCCCTATAATTCCTACGGCGGCGGATTTAACGGGGAAATGAATGGGGAATTTGTCGGAGGGGCGACTTTGACTTATAAACCCTCGAACAATGTGGCGTTTTCAGTGGGTTTTTCCCGCGCGCCGATGTATTCATCCCCCTATGGCTATAATCCGTACGGATATTACCCGGGATATTGGTTCAACGACAATTTACTGCTCAGCGACCCGGTCAATTTCCGCCCCAAGGAATATTCGCCCGGTATCGACGGTCAATAGTGCTTTAATCTGATTAACTGCTTCACCGATTAACTATGCAGCCGAGGGATTCCTCGGTTTTTTTAACCTATGGCGTTTAAAGAAACGCGCGCCATCTGCGGTTACTGATGGCTAATTTTAATCAAGGATGTTCAAGTGCCTTTTAGAAGGACAGGGAAAGGTTTTGTGCGGCCCGGAATAACTAAAAATCGAAGCGACGGCAAATTCACCGTCATTATCATTCTCCTGCTGCTGCAGACCGGGATGCTGGCGCTGATATTAGCGAAAGACTTTGGGATACTGCCGCAAAAAAAGGCGGCGGAAACTTCGGCTTTTGTAAAATACCCGGCGGAAGAACAGTTTCAGGCGGCGCCGCCGCCGGTGATTACTCCGGAAGAAGAAACTTCCCCCGCCGAAGTGCAGAATCCTTTACGGGTGGAAGTGTTGAACGGCAGCCGCACCGCCGGATTAGCCAACCGCACCGCGGATTTCCTCCGCCGCAAAGGTTTCGATGTGCGCGATTTTAAAAATGCCGGGAAAACTTATCAGAGCACCACAATTTTTGTCCGGCAAGGCAGTAAGGAGCGGGCGAAAGAATTGGCGGAAGTGATTTCCCTGCCGGAAGAATTGATTAAAATCGAAGTCGATACTACACTGGTGGATATCGATGTGACTTTGATTTTAGGCCGGGATCATAACCGGTATGTGCTGCCGAAGTAATAGGAGGCATTGGGCAATAGGAAAAACAAGTTATGTAGGGGCGAACGGCCGTTCGCCCCTACGGATTAAAAAACAAACATTGTGAAAATGAACACATTATGTGGTGTAAAGTATTCTCATCTGACATCCCGTCAACTTTTCAATAGGAGTTTTAATGGATTTCCTGAAAGAATTGCAGATACAGCCGGTCAATCCCGGCGCATGTTATGGTTCCGGCGGCTGGTCGAAGACCGAAGGCAAAGCGCTGCTCACTTCCTACAATCCCGCTACCGGTCAGCCCATTGCGCAAGTGGCGCAAGCCAGTGTGGAAGATTACGAGATGGTGATGTCGGCGGCGGTGGAAGCTTTCAAACAGTGGCGGATGATACCGGCCCCGAAAAGAGGGTTGATTATCCGCGATTTGGGCGAAGCTTTGCGCGCCAAGAAAGACCCGCTGGGCAAATTGGTCACTTTGGAAATGGGTAAAATCGTGCAGGAAGGCTGGGGGGAAGTGCAGGAGATGATCGACATCTGCGATTTTTCGCTGGGATTATCCAGACAGCTTTACGGTTTGACGATGCATTCGGAACGACCTTTGCACCGGATGTATGAACAGTGGCATCCGCTAGGCGTGGTGGGGATTATTTCCGCTTTCAACTTCCCGGTTGCAGTATGGGCTTGGAATGCGGCTTTAGCCGCCGTCTGCGGAGATGTGTGCGTGTGGAAGCCGTCGTCGGAAACGCCGTTGACGGCGGTAGCAGTTCAGCATATCTGCAACGAAGTGATGGACGCGCATAAACTGCAAGGAATTTTCAACATTACCATCGGCAAGGGTTCGGTTATCGGGGAAAAGCTGATCAACGACCGGCGCATCCCTTTAATATCCGCCACCGGCTCCTGCGAAATAGGCTGCCGCATCGGGCGGATCGTGGGGGAAAGATTAGGGCGGACAATTTTGGAATTGGGCGGCAACAACGGCATCATCATCGATGAAACCGCCGATTTGAATCTGGCTATCCCCGCCGTCCTGTTCGGCGCGGTGGGTACCGCCGGGCAAAGGTGTACTTCCACCCGCAGAATTTTAATGCACAAATCCATCGCTAAGGAATTCACGGAAAGACTATTGCGTGCTTACAAACAAGTCCGTATCGGCGATCCCTTGAACGAAAACACCTTGATGGGCCCGCTGGTCAGTGAGGCTTCGGTGTCGGATATGATGGCGGCTTTGGATATAGTCAGAAAGACCGGCGGAGAGATTTTATACGGCGGGAAGAGGCTCGACCGTCCCGGCTTCTTCGTAGAACCCTGTATCGTCAAAGCTCAGCACGATTGGCAGATTGTGCATACGGAAACTTTTGCGCCGATATTATACCTCATCGAATACCGCGATTTCGAGGAAGTGATCGAATGGCATAACGAAGTGCCGCAGGGATTGTCTTCCTCCATCTTCACCACCAATTTACTGCATGCGGAACAATTCCTGTCTCATAAAGGTTCCGATTGCGGCATCGCCAATGTCAACATTGGCACTTCCGGGGCGGAAATCGGCGGCGCTTTCGGCGGGGAAAAAGAAACCGGCGGCGGCCGCGAATCCGGCTCCGACAGCTGGAAAGCCTATATGCGCCGTCAGACTAATACCATCAATTGGTCGAAGGAATTGCCGCTGGCGCAGGGGATTAAATTTGAGTGATGAGTTTTAAGTGATGAGTGATGAGTTAAAAAGCAAAAGCAAAGGCAGGATTTAGGGATTGGGGATTAGGGAATTGTAGGGGCGGACCAGCGTGTCCGCCCTTTTTTGTGTTATTCACAGCGGATTGAACGGATTAAGCGGATATGTGAATGTAGGGGCGGGTCAAAGACCCGCCCGATGTTTTTATAACCTGTCGGTGTATGTAGGGGCGGACCAGCGTGTCCGCCCTCTTTTTTGAATTAACAGTAGATTATACGGATTAAGCGGATTATTCACAGTAATGAAGTAATGAAGTAATACTTATCATGATAAGGAAACTAACAAGGAAATATTGACAATTAATTGAAAATGATTATATTATAGGGAAAGTTCACAGCGGATTAAACGGGAAAACCTTTCAGTGAGGCGGCGGTTGGAAGAAAAAGTCAAGAAGAACAAATTCACCAAAGTCATACGGCTGGAAGTCGATAAGCCTATCGGAGAAGATTGGCCGGCTTTTAATAAAAAGATGTTCGAACTGCAGAAAGTCTATTCCGATATGCTGAACGATTACTGTCTGAATTTTTTCGCGGAAATCAAAAAGCGGATCGATGAAGTCAACGAGCAGGGAATCACCCTAAATAAAAAATCGGTCAAAATGACTGACATTATTAATTTCTGCAATTCCGAAATTGCCACTAATTACAAGGATAGATATACTTCTTATGCTTATTCTCAAGCATATCGTTTGATGCAATTAAAGATGGAAAACGAATGGCAGGATATTTTTATTAAAAAGACAAAGCGATTTCCCTTTTACAGAAAAGATGGCCCTATTCATATCAAACATGAAAGAAATATATATGGATGTGGAATTGAAGAAAATAATGATGACGAAAAAGTTAAAAGGCTAATTTGGCTGTCCATATTTAATAATTCAAGTAAAACCATTGTACTGCTAAGAAACAATTCCTTCAAAGATTATAATCTTCCCATCTGGGAAAGGCTGCTGAAAGGCGAATATAAATACGGTATGGTGAGCCTGATTTATAAAAAGAGCAAAAGGAAATGGTTCGTCAATATAAGTTATACCTTCGATTCGATTGCTAATGAAAAATTAGACCCGGGCATTAGAGTCGGCGTGGATTTGGGCGTGGTTTTTCCGGTGTGTATGGCGGTCAATAGCAATCATGACCGTTTGTTTGTGAAAGATGACGATATTGGGCTATTGCGTTTCCGGCGGCAGATCGAAAAACGGCGGAAGAATCTCCGCCGGATGGAACGAAAAATCTTCGATAACCGCAGCGGCAAAGGCCGGAAACACAAACTGTCGCCCTTGGAACTATTGGAAGATAAATACGAAAATTTTCGCCGCACCGCCAATCACCGGATGTCCAAATGGGTGATTAATTTCGCCAAACGGAATAACGCCGGAGTCATCGTTCTGGAAGCGCTGCGGGAAAACGACAAGAAGCAAAAATACCTGAAATTCAACTGGATTTATCATGAACTGCAAACAATGATAAAAAATAAGGCGGAAGAAGCGGGTATAAAAGTGGAAACGGTCAATCCTGCTTACACTTCGCTCTGTTGCTCGGAATGCGGTCATATCGATAAACTTAACCGTCCGGCGCGGGATAAATTTCACTGTATAAAATGCGGCTACCAGGAACATGCGGATTATAACGCCGCCAGAAATTTAGCCAATCCGGAAATTGAAACTATAATTCAAAAATCCAGCAAGAAAAATAAGGAAGATGATAATTCTCTTTTTGCCTAAAAAACACCTCTGAAGGTTATTCAATCTTCGGAGCGGGCTGACTCGTCCAGCCTAAGATAGAGAAGGAGTCCCATCATTGGGGAATTTCCACTCATAAACTGCTAATGAAGAATATTGTAATTGCCGCAAAATGATTTTATAATGTAGGGGCGGTTCGCGAACCGCCCCTACGAAAAATATGTAAAATTCTTTTAGGCAAGTATAATTTCGCGAACCTCCGGCGCTTAAGCCGTAAGCATAAGGTTCGCGCCGATTGATTTTTAAGGATTTAGCTGCAAAATCAGCTTCTTTCTCCGTCAGTCTTTGACAGTAAAAACGGGGTTCGCGCTTCCGGCTTACGGAAACCAATATTATTAAAAGACTTGAGCGCGATAGAGCTGCAGCGGCTTTTCAACTTCATAGGGCAGAGAGAGTTGGAGTGGATACGGTTACCGTTCGAGTCGTAATCGCTGCAGCGGCTTTTCAACTTCATAGGGCAGAGAGAGGTAACTAAAAATTCCCACTCCAATCCCCCGGTAAGGTTGCAATGGCTTTTCAACTTCATAGGGCAGAGAGAGGCGGTGCAGTTAAGCGATATGTCGAAGTCGCAGGTTGCAATGGCTTTTCAACTTCATAGGGCAGAGAGAGAAATGGGAGAAGAGAAGAACTGGTAACGTAAGGTGTTGCAATGGCTTTTCAACTTCATAGGGCAGAGAGAGCAAGCAGCACGTGCCGAATCGGTCAAACCAAGCCGTTGCAATGGCTTTTCAACTTCATAGAGCAGGTTTGAAACACGAAAGACACGAAAAATTTGAAAAACCGCGTAAAGGAATTTATAATATCATAGGGAATGCCTTTTCTTGTCAATCTTGTTAATCCTGTCAAATTTGCTTTTTTCCTGAATATCCTATCTATCCGATGTTAATTCGCTTTTGCTTTCAGTATGCATTCCCACGCTGGAGCGTGGGAACGAGGGGCAATGCTTGACCGGGGACAGAACGATGTTCTGTCCCTACAAATAATATCTGTTTAATCTGCTGTGAATCTTTTTTGCTTTTTTCAGCGTAATCAGTTTAATCAGCTTTTATCAGCGGTTCAAATAGCCTTAATCGCCATAATAGCCAGTGAATATTATCCGCTTTTTATCCCCTTAATCCCTGTTAATATTGCTTTTTCTTTGCTTTTACTTGCAACTTGTAACTTGCTGCTTAACGATAGAGTATTCCATTATGCGAAAAACAATCTTACTAATCATCAGCGCCCTGATATTGACCTTCCCCGCATATTCCCAGGAAGTCAACGGCGATACTACCACCATCGATGGTAAACTCATCCTCAAAGTCTGGGGCACGCATTATGAACGGGGCTATGCTCAAGGATATTTGCTGGGAGCGCAGATCAAGGATTTATTCGACGATTATATTGTCAATCATTGTTTTCAGGGCAGTACTATGTATTACAATATTGCCTACAACCTTTATACCGCCAGTTTTGCTCTGGAAGATAAATATGCGGAAGAAATTGAAGGGATGTTCGATGGTATGGTCGAGGCGGGGATTAGTTTGTATAACACCACTATAGGGCGGGATTTTACCCCGATTGACGGGCAAATGGTCAACGCTTTGGGGGATTTGTCCGGGGTAATGGCGCTGGACAGCCGGATGGGCTGTTCCACATTGTCGGCTTGGGGGAATGCTACAGCCAGCGATCCGGAATTGCAGGGGAGTTTGGTGGTGACCCGGGCTTTCGACTGGGATATGTATCAGAATCTGCTAAATCACCATATGATTACGGTGAATCTGCCGGCGGAAGCGGATGAAGTCCCTTGGGTGAATTTCGGTTTCTGCGGACTGATTGCGCCGTTTTCTTCCATTAGCGGCGACGGAGTGGCCGCTTTCCAGAATGTAGGGAATTACGGCAGTCCTCAGCCGAATCCCCCGCCTTTTCATCCGATGTCTTTTTCGCTGAGGAACGGCATCGAATCAGCCGATTATAACGGGGATTTTGCCCATAATGCGGACGATGTCATTCAAGCGATTACCGATGAAGTCAGCCTCAGTTCCTGGATACTGACTATCACTGATGACAGCAGCGCGCAAATCGTGGAGTGCAACAATTCATTGGGCAGTGTTATACGCACGGAAAGGAACAATAACATTGCCCCGGCCTTGCCGATGAATAGCCTTGCTGCTACCAATCATCACCGTCTATTGTATGATCCGATTTACTGTTACCGCTATAGCGGGATTGCGGATTCGCTGGTGAACTCCTCGGAAATTTCGGTGGACAGATGCTGGAATGTCATCTGCAGCGCTGCTGGTGTGCCCAACAATGTGCATCTGCTGGAATACGCTCCGGCGCTGGATTTGCTGAAGTTTTCCACTGCGCCGAATAGCAGCGCTCCGGCGTTCACTCAACCGCCGGCTGAGTTCGTATTTTCCGAATTATTAGAACCGCCGGTTTTGGTACAATCCTCCGAGGCAATCCCGGACGATTTTAACTTTACGGTTTATCCTAATCCCTTCAATCAGCGCCTGGCGCTGGATTTTACGCTTCCCGCCGCCGGTGAGATTAAACTGGCGGTTTACGACATCACCGGGCGGGAAGTCGAAACGCTGGGGACTGGGGGCTGGGAGCGGGGAAGACACCGTGTGGTATGGAATGCCAGCGGACTGGCCAGCGGAGTGTATTTTATCAGGTTGATGGTGGATAGTCGATGGTCGATGGTGGAGAAAGTGGCGCTATTGAAATAGTAAGGCGAAAAGCATTCAGCGAAGGAATTTTTCGCTAAACAATATTTCAGCTGCGATTAATTCCGCAATATACTTCTGCCCCGCTGAATTCAAATGCATAATATCGCTGGGGGATTCCACAAAATATTGATTGGGTGATTCAGCATTCGAGATAATGGAATCGGCGTCGGCTAAAATGACCGCTTTTTCCCGAGCGAAGGCGCGTAAGAATTCCATATATTCATTATGCAGGTTTTTGGTGGAAATTAAAAATCTGTCTTCAATCTCTGGTCTTACCGGCAGAGTTAAAAAGACCGGTTCGACGCTGATATTTTTACACACCTCGATAATCTTCCCCATATTTTCCCGAAAATCTTCCGGGGATACTCTCCGGCAAATTTCTTTTCTCCGATGCGCCGGGCGGATTTTAAACGCTATACTGGCGCGCCGGCGGAACTTCTCGAAGTACATTATACTGCGGCAGAACTTCATTATCACCGGGGAGGAAATGTCGTGCGGCGTCCAATTTTTCTGCGGCGATTTATCCGGCAGAATGTCCAGCGAAAGATCGTTCCATCCGTAGGCGAGGATCAAATAATCGGCGTCGAATTTTTCTAGCGCGGTTTCCACAAATTTTCTACCGTTATAAGAAGAATACCCCGGAATACTGTGATTTAAAACTTCCACCTTGAAGTCAGGTAAAGCCGGGTACAGCGCTTTTTGCAGCTGCGCCGGGAGAGTGCTTTCATAGTTACCTACTCCCGCGCCTAAGGTTATAGAGCATCCGGCGATGATGATACGCAGAGTTTGTTCCGAGGCCGGGATAGTTATTTCCGGGCCCAATACCCCTAGAGCATTTACCGAGACTTCTGCAATTCCATATAGCGGGCCCTTATATCCAGGATTTGGTCTCCAAATCTGCCCTTCAGCAGCGATGTACCTCCTAGCATCGAAAAAAGGTGTTCCTCTCAGCCAATAATCGAAGGCTCTCAGCCCCGTTTCCACAACTACGAAGAAGATTAGTATACACCATCCCGCCCGCCGTAAATACCCGCCTGATAATTCCCTCATAGTATCCGCCGGTTAAAATTGATAGTAGATAAAAGGCAGTTCCGAATTGCTGCCCAGAAGAATTATTAGCATTACTCCCAGCGCGGCAATTGACCAATAAGCCAAAGAGGGCAGATTTACCAGAGTCGTCTCGTCTTTTGAGCGGTACTGCAGAAAGTCGATTAAAAACAAGAACAATGCCAACATTACCAGCGCCGGGGGCACGGCGGAAAGGGAAAAACTATTAGTTAGAATCGCCCGACCATACCCAATTGCTATGGACAAATGCTGACCCCGGAATAAAATCGCCGATATGGCAAAAAGTGAAAAGACGACAAACATCCGCCCCAGTCCCGCCATAAATTTGAACGGACTATTCAATTTCATCATCGGTTTGAAGCCATAGTATTTAAAAATCGACACTTCCAGCAATAGCAGGATTGCGAAATATGCGCCCCATAGGACATAAGCCCAGGCGGCGCCATGCCATAATCCTCCCAACAGGAACACCGCCGCTACATTTATTACCGTCCGCAGATTCCCTTTTTTACTGCCGCCTATGGATTTATACAGATAGTCTTTCAGCCAGGTAGTGAAGGAAATGTGCCAGCGGCTCCAAAATTCCTGCAAAGACACGGAGAAGAAGGGCTGCCGGAAATTGACCATCAATTCCACGCCCAGAAAGTACGCCGCCCCCCGCGCAATATCGGAATAGCCGGAAAAGTCACAATATACCTGCAAGGCAAAAAAACCTAAGGCGGCGATAAGCGCCGCACTGGGAATATTATGATAATTCCGGAAACATTCATCGACAAAAAACCCCAGGTTATCCGCAATGACACATTTTTTAATGAAGCCGATAATAATTAACATTGCGCCTTTTTTAAGCATATCGCTCGTGATGTGTTTGGATCTTTCCAATTGTGGCAATAAACGGTGCGACCGCTCAATAGGCCCGGCGACAAGCTGCGGGAAAAAGGCGACATAGAGGGCAAAATTAACGATATTCCGCCGCGGCTGAAAATTTCCGCGGTAGACATCGATGGTGTAGGACATCGTCTGAAAGGTATAAAAGGAAATTCCCACCGGCAATACTATATTGGTCAGGCTTCTCCATTGCAGGTCGAAGCCATAGAAATGCAATAATGAGATTAAACTAGCGCCGAAAAAATTATAGTATTTGAAAAATCCCAATATTCCCAGGTTCATAAAGATGCTGATAAATAAATACGCCCGCCGCCGGACGGAATCAGTCGACTGATAGATCATCAATCCGGCGCAATAATCGATAAGGGTGGATATTATCAGCAGCAGCAGAAAACGGGGATCCCAGGAAGCGTAAAAGATATAGCTGGCGATAAGCAGCAGGATATTCTTATATCTTTCGCCCACTATATAATACAAAGCTATGACCAGCGGCAGGAAAACCAGAAATTGATGTGAATTGAAACTCATTTTCCCCTTCCAAGTTCAATTAATCAATTTTTATATGATGCCAGACAAAGGCGTCTGACACCACTATGTTTATTCAATGTGATGCTTTATTCCGTCTTCGTAAAGTTTTAGCATTATCCAGGACCTTCTACAAAAAGTCATGCTGAACTTGTTTCAGCATCCAGTGCCTTTCAAAGCATGTAAAAGCAAAGACGCTGGATTCCGAACCAAGTTCGGAATGACCCCTTTTTCATTGAATTTTTCAAAATGCTAAACTGCTATCTTTCTTAGATTGGATAGTTGGAGATGGTGCTTTAAAATAATCCTGCTCTAACAGATAATCCGCTATATCTTCTGCCATCCGCTGATTGCCCAAACCGGTATGATGACGATCGCGGACGAATCTGTCGTAATCTCTGACGGCAGGAATGATTTTAATATTATTCCTTAGGCAAATGTTGGAAAAAATTATTTTAGGCGAATCAAAGTTTATCCCGATAGTATCTTTACCATTGATAAAATAATCATGATTTTCCAGCGTTATCAATATGCCTTTATCCATAAACCAATTTCGAAGCGAGGAATCGGCGAATTCGGAAAAAACAACGAAGTCACATCTATGTTCTTCACAGCTTCCTTTCATCTCCAAAACAATCCTTTCCCATAAATCCCAAATCGGTTTAAGTTCGATGGTATCCGGCGAGTCTGTCAAGATTTTTTCATACAGCGGATCTGTCAGTCGAAAATAATTGAAAGTTATGGGATCGAGAGCTTCTTCCCGTTTTTGGATTCTTTGAGATTTCATATCATGGAGACTGGATTTTGCCAGCTCGAGCAGATAGACAATATTACTTTTTTTCAGCTTGCTTTTCAGAATATTCTTATCTCTATCCTGACGATTTGCCAGATCGATCCGCTTAAGCTCGCCGTTTTCGAGGGTATATTTAAATTTTTTATACCAATAGACGGAACTGCGCAAAATGCTGTCGGTGGGATTGATAATATCCTGCAGGTCGTTCAAACTGAATTGATAAATCACCAAATCGGGCTGATAATCGAATCCTTCCCGGCGCAGAAACTCCAATTCCTGGTCGGTACCCCAGCCGCAAACTCCGACACCGATGACTTCCACTTCCCGGCCGCTTTTTTCATCGAGGATACGCTGCAGCCGGCGGTGGTAGACCGCTTCCAGAGGGACATAACCATAGGTATTGGAATCGCCGATAATCAGGATGCGGTAGACGCCGGATTTTTTGTTCCGAGAATGTTCCACATCTTTCCAGCCCTGGGAATTGATGCGGTAGTAAAAAAAGTCCGAACCATCGGGATCGCGCATTTTCATTTTGGCGTCAGCCACCGGCGTCCAGCCGTAATATGCGGCTTTGGCCGTGTCGGGGCTGGGCAGTAAGTCGTTGCGCCAAATGAAAAAGGAAAGTAATAGTTCGATAATTACCAGTGAAATAGTAAGGGTGAGAATAAGCAGGAGCAGATTTTTCAGAATTTCGGATTTCTTGACAGGCAAAATGCCCTCCGGGAGATTAATAGTGATAAGTGTCGATAAAATCCCCCTTTAATTCCCCCTTTAAAAAGGGGGAAAGCGGGATGGTGCTGTTATACCCGTTTTCAAAATTCTTTTCGCATTTATAAAATAGTAAGTCTAATAAAAGCAATGGATTCTGGCTTTCGCCAGAATGACGCTTGGGAAAAGATTTTCCATAAACGGTTTCGCCGTCATCTACCTCGCCAGCGCCATCTTCTTCACCGCTTTAAAATCCCCCGCTTTAAGTTCGTAAATATATATTCCGGATGCAAATTTTTCCGCATTCCAGAAAGCCGCATGCTGCAATGGGCCGATGCGGTATTCGCCGTCGATAAGCTTAGCGAGGACTTGCCCCTGAAGATTGTAAACCGTCAAATACACCGCCCCGCTTTCCGGCAAATCGAATTCGATAGTGGTACCCGGATTGAAGGGATTGGGGTAGTTCTGATGCAGTTCGTACCCGGATACGACATAGCCGGGATTCCAGGCGGGAGTGACGCTTTCGATTTCCATTCCTTCTTCAGATTCCGCACCATTGATGTCCACATCGGTGATGCGGTAGGAATAGGCGATGCCGTTGACCACTTGGTCGTCTTTGAAAGTATAGGTCAGCGGCGCGGAACTTTCGCCGCCGACAGCCTGAGTGGGGATTTCGATGATTTTAACTTCATCCCGGTAAAGGTTGAAATGATGATTTTCGCTTTCGGAAGCGGTCACCCATTCCAAGATGATGTAGTTATTACCCGGCGTGGCGGTGAAGCTGAGCATTTCCACCGGCGTATCCCAAATGATTATTTCAATATTAAAAATATCGAACGGAACTCCCGGGGCCACCAGAATTACCGGCATCGGACCATTTAATATATCACCGTATGCGGTAGCTGCCAGCCTATAAGGCGCATTGAAGGCGCGCAAATAGATATAATCGCCCACATTGATCACCGGTTCCATTCCCGTTCCAGCCGGTAAGCAATCCAATTCCTGCGTGGAAGAAAGACAGCCTTCATAGCCGGCTCCCATAGCCGCCAATCCGTTGACATAAAGCAGCTGCACACCATTCTGCACCGGATCTGCAAGAAAATCATCGCCGGTCGGTAGTCCACAATTCGGATTACCAAATCCCATCACCGGGGGTTGCATCAGATGATCAGCACCGGCGCAGACAATTTGAATCTCCCAGCCCTCTGTGGCTGGAAGACCATTATAAGTTATGGGAATAGGCTGAAGGTCAGGTGTAAGTGTATGGAAAAGCAGCGGCTGATTCGGTTGGGTAAATGCTAAGAAGGGCAGGATTACGATGGTAATGCAAGACAGGAAAAATAAGGAGGTTTTCTTTCGCATTATATCCTCTCCGGTGAATGCAAAAAATATTTTGCTGATTTAATAAAAGGTAAAATCTCATCTTTCAGAGATTCTTCACTTCGTTCAGAATGACCTAATGAGCTTGCTTTTCTCTGTGTCTCTGTGCCTCTGTGGTGAATACTTTGTGGTTGCTTTATCCAAATCCCAAATCCTAAATCCCAAATCCTGCCGTTAAAAAAAAAGCGGGACTTAAAGGATAAGCCCCGCTTTATCAAATCAGAAGCAATTAGCGAACTAACACCATCTTCTTGGTGGCTTTGAAATCATTGACCCGCACTTGGTAGAAATAAATCCCTGAAGACAGTTCTTCCGCATTCCAGAATGCGACATGTTTCAGGGGTCCAACGCGGTATTCGCCATCCACCAGTTTAGCGACTTCCTGTCCCTGAATGTTGAAGACGGACAGATAGACATTGCCGCTTTCCAGCACATCGAATTCGATGGTAGTGCCGGGGTTGAAGGGGTTGGGATAGTTCTGATGCAGATTGTATTCGGTGACGACATAGTCGGGATCCCAGGCGGGAGTCACACTTTCGACTTCCATTAGGATTTCCGATTCGACGCCGTTGATGTCCACTGCGGTCAGCTGATAAGAATACTGCACGCCGTTAGATACTTGATTATCCTTGAAACTGTAATTCAAGGGTTCGGAGCTTTGATATCCAATCGCTTTGGTGGCGATTTCCGTGATCTTTACCTCGTCACGATAGAGGTTGAAATGGTGGTTTTCCGTTTCGGAAGCGGTTTCCCATTCCAGATTGACAAAATTGTTACCGGGAGTGGCGGTGAAACTCAACATTTCAACGGGTAAAGGAAAATCGTCGCCGACAATGATATCGTAAACTTCAATGGCATTGCCAGTACCAGCGGGAACTACATAAGGAGTAATTTGATCAGCGTACATTGTGGCAGTTTGACGAGTAGGCGCATTGAAAACCCGCATATAAACCCATTCTCCGGTATTTATTACAGGTTCTACACCGACTCCAGGCCCGGGAAACAAAATGTACCAATCGCCCAAATAGCCGCCTGCTACTCCCATCATTGCCATACTGTTAATGTACATCGAACCGCTGTTCTGATTCTGCACCGGATCCGCTATATAGTCGTCATCCGTAGGCAGACCGGCGTTTGCCGTGAACATCTCAAGAACTGGAGGATCGATGGTATGATCAGGGCCCGTACTGAGCAGCATAACTAGCCAACCATCTTCCGCAGCCGTAGCGCCAAAAGTAACGGGGTACAGTTCAAAAGTTGTTCCGTTTACCATATAAAAAGCTATGGAAATGTCGGTTTGCGCAGAACTGATGGTAAAGATACCGATTATTGCGATGAGCGATAAAGCTATAACAGTCTTTTTCGACGTCATAGTATCCTCCGTAAATAGAAGGGTGATTAAATTAGTTTCTCTCGAATTAGTTGTTTGAACCTTGAATATCAACCTTCTTGCTGCCGGCTTTCTGCATTAAACCGCCGTTCGTCGGTAGCACAATCGGTTGAGGTGTTACTACTGGAGCATAATAAGCGTCAAAGCCGCCGCCAGCTGGTGTATAGGTCCAGGGGAAGCTGGGGTGACCGGCTCTGATATAAATCCAAAGCGCATGCCCAGGCGCAATACCGGAAGTTTGAAGACTGCCGGACCAAGTTGTTCCAGCGGCATTGCAATAGGCGTAGCCGCCGGAGTTTTGATCGATTACGCGGTCGGATGTGAAAAGCGTGCCGCCGGTAAATCCAGCTTGAAATAAACCCAGTGTGCTAGGTTGTACCGTTCCGGCTTCCCGCAAACCAACTTTGTTATAACTGTTAGTTTGCATCGTGCCCATAGCGAGTGGAGTTAAATCCACTTCACCGGCAGTTACTACGGTTACAGCCGGATGTCCGGATAGAACTCTTGCCCAATAGGCATTGCCTGGGGTAATATTGGCTAGAGAACCAGACCAAGTACCCGAAGTGTTCTTGTAGGCGTAAGCGCCGGAATTTTGATTAATGATACGGTCGCCGGTAAATAAAGTGCCGCCGGTAAAGTTCCCATTTATAATACTGTTCAATGACAGGGTAGCTACATGTCCAGCATTATAATAAGTAAATGGGAAGGCAAAGGGTTCAAAACTATTGGGATCACACACGAATGAGATGAACCCGACCGTATTGGAAGGACCGGACTCTGCTGCCATTAAAGGCATTACAGAAACAACAAAGAGCAAGGAGACAAGTATTAGCCGTTTCGACATCGTGTCCTCCTGTTAGGAAAGTGAGGTTGTTAGAATTTGACAAAAAACTTTAACAATTAGGTTTCGCCGGTTGAGATCACCTCCTTTTCTTCACTCGTGGCGATGTTTTTTTGTTTTTATTTATTTTTACTTTTAGCAAATTGCGGAATGCAATCGAATGTAAAAACTATGCAACTCTAAGAAAAATAAATACTTTTATGTATTACTTAGACTTTTGCCTGAGGCTTAGATAAATCACCTGTAACTTCATATAAAAGAATAACGAATTTTTCTGTAATTGTCAAGCTTTTTAAGCAAGATTTTTTATTTTTCTTGGGACTTTTTTTCTGCATCGGCAAAAATTAGCAAAATTATCGGTAGTTTCGATTACCGGGAGCATATTTCTGCCGGGGATCGGTTAATGTCAGGCGAGGAGGCCTGACAGCGCAAGAAATGCTTTTCTAATGCAGCGGCGGTTCGCAAACCGCCCTTAAGGAAATCTAAAACGGTCTATCGACGCTAAAAGGGAATATCTCCACCATCAAAATCATCGGGCGGGGGAGTTTCCATAGGAGTGGGGGCGCTGCCCGGGCGAGGGGCGGCGGCGGGGCGGTTTGCCGGAGGCGCGCCTTGAGCGGAACCTTCGGGTTTAGTTCCCAGCATCAGAAAGCGATTTACAATTATTTCCGTGATATAGTGCTTCTGCCCGTCTTTTTCCCAGCTGCGAGTTTCGATTCTCCCATCAATGTAAACCTGCTTGCCTTTCTTCAAATACTCCGCGGCAATTTCAGCCTGCTTTTTCCAAATTTTAATATTATGCCACTCTGTTTTTTCCTGAGCATTTCCGTCTTTATCAGTAAATCTTTCGGTAGTGGCTAAAGAAAAAGAACAAACCGCCACTCCGGATGGAGTATACTTCAACTCCGGATCTTTCCCCAAATAACCAATCAGCATAACCTTGTTTAAAGAAGCCATGAAGCCTCCTCGTTAATGATTATCGGCATTATTTTGTTTAAGCTGCGAGTTGCGATCTGCGAGTCATTGCAGTTATCTGCGCCGACATTTAAGGTTATATTACCATAAAGCGTCATTACGAAAGGCTGAAAGCCTTGAAGCAATCCCATCGATTATAATACAACCTAACTTGTCAATACAGTATCGCTTTATTTCAAATTTCAGATTTCGCTTTATCTTTCAATACCGTCCCGGGCCGGCACACCGGCATCGAAATAATGTTTGACGCATTCCATTCGAGTCACCAAATCCGCCCGATAGATTACTTCCGGTGAAGCGTATCTGCCGGTCAAAATAAGTTCCATACTTTCTGGCTTCAAATCGAGCAATTCCCGCACTTCTTCAACGGTTACTAAACGGAAATAGACGGCGACATTGATTTCATCTAAGACTAAAATATCGACTTCCTGCTTCTGCATCGCGCCCCGGGCGCGCTGTAAAGCGTCTTTCGCCCGCGAGATATCTTCCGCCGCCGGACTGGAAATATGCACGAAAGTATCCAGTCCGTATTGTTCGATTTTAATGTAATCCGCCAGCGCTTTCACGGCAGCCAATTCGCCGTATTTCTGCCCTTTCATAAACTGAATCACCAGCGATTTCATCCCTCTACCCGCCGCCCGCAGGCATAATCCCAGTGCGGCGGTCGTTTTACCCTTGCCGTTGCCGGTGTAAACCTGAATCAATCCTTTTTTCATTCATCGCTCCGGTGCCGGTAATCGGCCAAGGCGGATTTCAAAGCTTTGACCGCTAATTCGATGCTGTGATTTTTCCGTTCCGGCACCATCCCCAATTCATCATTTATCAAGTCGAAATCGATTTTGTCCGCGTCTTCCGTAGTTTTCCCCACCGCCAAAGTGGATACTGCGGAACTGGCGGCGATAGTGCCGCTGCAAGCCCGCAATTTATACTTGATGCCGGTGATAATCCCTTTTTCGACTTTGACCGCCATCCGCACCCGGTCCAAACAGCCGCCGCCTTCGTGTAAAACTTCACCGATGCCGTTGGCGTCAGGCAGCTCGCCAATATTTTGCGGGGAGGTAAAATGATAGAGATACTTTTCCGAGAAGCTGCGTTCCGACATCGATCATTCCCCGCTGCCGTTCTGGAATAAAACGCCGCTGTTGGAAACGACTTTGACAATCACTTCACCGCAGCATTTCATCGCTTCCAAAGCTTCCACCGTTTCTTCGTAAATATTCTCGGCATACATTTCATCTGTGTCTTTCATCACCACTTCTACATACACTTTATCGCCGTCGATTTTAATATATTTAACCATCCCCATATTGACGATATTATGCCCGGTTTGAGGATTGATTATGCCTTTGAGTAATTTCTTCACCGTTTTTTCATTAAGCACGATTTTTTCTTCTTCCGCCAGTCCGTTGTCGATTTCCCATTGCTTGATAGCGGATTTCAGACCGTGCACCGCTAACACACTGCAGTGCATTTTTATCGCGGGCAACCCGCCTAAAGCATCCGCCACGACTTTTGAACTCATCGCTTTCACTTCTTCAATCGTCTTGCCTTTAGCAATTAAAGTCGCCATGGAAGCAGTAGCTATATTGGAAGCACAGCCATAAGAGCGAAACTTAATATCTTGAATAATATGAGTTTCAGGATCGATTTTCAAGGAAAAAGTGACCATATCTCCGCAGGCGGGACTGCCTTCGGTGGCTATGGCGTTAGCGCCAGCCAGCTCCCCCACATTGCGGGGATTGGTGAAATGTTCGATTACTTTTTCCGTATAATTTAAAGCCATTATTGTAACGCCTTTGTGATACTAATCATAAGAAACAGGATTTATCTTCAGTCGTATTATTAATCCGAGCGGAAAATATTTTACATTTCAACCTTATGAATTATGCTCAAATCCCGGTACTGTCATTCCCGCGAAAGCGGGAATCCAGCCTTTTTTATCAGATGTGAAACTAAACACGATGTAAAATATAAAAAGGTCTGATTAATATATTTAAAATTTAAAAATAATTATCGACAATAGCAAATATGTTTTAAAAGTCTGCAAGTCGACAAGTCGAAAGTTAAAAGTTGGCAAGTAGAAAGGTCATCAAGTTGATAATAGCAAAATTTATGCCTTGATAAGGAAAATTTGACAAAGGCGGCCGTTTTAACTACATTATGCAGGAAATTCGGAGTTTGGAATTAGGAATTCGGTAAAGTAGGGACAGAACAGTGTTCTGTCCCTACAAGGCATTGTATAATAAGTACATACAATTTGCACTGCTTTCTGCTTTCAACTTACAGACTATTTAAGGAAAAATTAACCATCTGCGCAATTACCCATCGTCAAGCAAATATCCTCGCCGCCGCTATAATTGCCCTCGGACTGGCTTGCAGGATCCCATTATTGGAACACACCCCCTTCGAATGGGATTCGGTCAACTTGATTTTAGCGGTGGAACAGTTCGACCTCGGTCAAGACCGCCCGCATCCGCCGGGATATATCGGATTTGTACTGTTGGGGAAAGCTCTGAACTTGCTTATCGATAATCCGCATTTATCTTTGCTGATATTGAACTTTTTCGCCTTGTGTTTTCTCCTGTTAGGAATCTACCGGTTGGTGAAAGAAATTTACAGTATTAAAACCGCTTTGTCAGCGCTGGTGGTCACAACTTTCAATCCTATAGTGTGGTTTTACGGAGAAATTGTTTCGACCTATTTGGCGGGAGCGGCTTTGTGGATGTGGCTGGTAATTTTAATCAGGAAAATCGGAAACGGAAAATCAGCGGCTTTCCCGGGAGGCTTGCTGATGGGATTAGCCGGCGGCATCAGACCGGATGTGGCGGTATTTCTGCTCCCGGCGGCGGTTAGGGCGAATAAAATCCCGCTATTTTCCTCAAGCAATCTTCGCTTAATCCTCGGTTTCGTCTTAGGCGGTTTAATCTGGCTGCTGCCGACAATGACGCTGATGAAAACCGGCTATTTTTCCGCGCTGACAACAATATTCGCCGCGGCGGGAGAAAGGTTCAGCATATTTTTTGGCGGAACTGCAGTCAATCATCTGATAATGATTGGCAAGGGAATAATCTGGCTGACCATAGGGATATGGTGGATTTTCCCTTTGTTAGTTATCAGTGCATATCGCCGGAAGTTCCGCTTGATTGATACGGAATTACTTTTGCTTACCGCTATTTTACCGCTGATGTTGCTTCAGTTCCTCTTTCATATAATTAAACCGGGATATATTCTTTTATATTTGCCCGGGCTGTTAGTTTTGGGTACGGGACTGTTATCCAAAATGAAGAAAGGGAGGTATTATTATCTAACCTTTTTGACAATGATAAATCTGGGGTATTTCCTTTTTACTCCGGCGAAAAATTCCCCGCCGGGCGCGGTTGGAGGGGAATCTACCCGCATCTCCTATTATATGTCCCGGTTAAATTCCACCGCTTACTCCCGCATCAAATACAGCGACCGCTATGGATTGACTCTTCAGCGCGATATCCGCTGCGCTTATTCGCCGGAAAATACCGCTTTGATCGCGGCGGGGAAAGACTACGACTGGCGGAAAATTACCTATTTACTGCCGGAATTTTACACGATCCAAGGCGGCGATGGGGGATTTGTCCAAGCTGCTGTTTCCGGGCGGATTGTCCCGCTGGAAAACGGCTTCGCCCTGACCCCGCAAATAAAAATCCTGATTTTCCTGACGGAAGACCAAGGCTGGACGGAAAAAGTTTCGCCGGTGGAATTAACGCTCAAGACTTCCCCTGGGGGATTGGTGTGGAGGGAAGGTCATTTGCCATAGGCAGACTTTAGACTTTGGACCTTAGACTTTAGGAAAAGCAAAAGCGATTCACAACAGATAAAACTGATTAAACTGTGGTGTCAGGTGTCCTCACCTGACACCTTTCCGCGATAGTCTAATGTGGTGTCAGACGAGGACTTCTGACACCACAACAATAAGCTAATCGCTCTTGACTAATCGCTATTCCCTAAGCCTATCAATTTGTTTCACCCAGATTTCCCCCGCATCAGGGCGGAAACCGATATGCTTATAGCGGATGACTCCTGCCGTATCGATGATGAACAAAGTGGGAATACCGGCGACATCGTAGGCTTTTTTGGCGCCGTCGTCGAAAAGGACGGTGAAAGTATAGCCGTTTTCCTTGATAAAAGGCGCTGCCTTATCCTTTTCCTTATCGGTGCTCACGGCGATAAAGGCGATTCCCTCGTCTTTGTAGCGTTCGAAAGCCGCTTGGAATACCGGTAATTCTTGGCGGCAGGGCGGACACCAGGTCGCCCAGAAATCGAGGAAGACAATTTTCCCGCGGTAATCCGCTAAAGTGACAGTATCGCCGTTCAAATCGGTCAGTTTAAAATCCGGGGCTTTCATATCCAGCTGACGGGAGACCATCTCCGAAAGCTGAACCGCTTTCAAATCGTCGACCGCTTTTTGTAATGATTTTTCGAAATCTTTTGGATTGGGATTGAAAGCTGAGTAAGCTTCCTGAGCCAGATTCTGCGCTTCATCGCCGCCGCCGTAAACGATGGCTTTAATTAATAAGTTATACGCTTGATCCGGCTTTTGCAGACGCATTTTTATCTTAGCGAGGTGGATTAGTACTTCGGTGTTTTCTTCATCCAAAGTTTCCGCTTCTTCCAAAGCTTTTTCCGCCTCAATTATCTTCTCATTTTGCAGCAGCGCCCAGCTGTAGGTATCAAGGTAAGAACTCAGTTTCCATTTCATCCTTTGCTGAAACGCCGCTTCGGATAAATCCTCTGTTATTAATTCGAGATTGGGATTACGCATTAAAGCGACGGCTTTTTCCGCGGCGGAAAGCGCTATATCCGCGTTCATCTCTTTTTCCAGCAGATTCCAGGCGATGAAATTCAAAGCTTGCGCTCCGGCGTCACTGCGTTTAGCTACGACGGCGGACAGATCCGAAAGTTTATTCCATTCTTCCCGCTCTTTATAATTCTTCGCCAGCATATAGGACAGCGTTTCGTATTGCCCGGCGGGTAATTTCTTTTCCAGTTTGTTTTCGAGGAAAACCGCCTGTTGCAGCGGATCTTCAATAGTTTTAGCGGTTTCGACCGGATCTTTTCTTTCCCCTCCGCAGGAAAGCAGCAAAATTATCGGCGTAATTATTGCGAGAGTTTTCCTCATCTGCGTCTCCAAATCGGTTTTATTATTGATTTTATCGATAATGAAAATATATTTCAAAAAAATGTAATTTAGATTTACATTTTGTTCACTTCTTATTGTACAATTTTTTACTCATTTTTACAAGATTTGGGTTGTTTGTTGCAGAATATTGAAGATTTTCCACCCTATTCCGGGATTTGATTAAAGAATTTTACCCGCACTTTGTGCTTAATTTCACTATTCTCCCTCAAATACAAAATGAGCGCAGATATGTCCAAACAAAAAAATCCCTCTTCACCGCGTGATCCTGCTTTAAAAGAGGCGCTGTCCGCCTTTTTCCGGATTTCCCGCGAACCATTCATAGTTATTTCTCTTGATGGTCAAGTAATCACGGCCAATCCCGCCGCCTGCAATTTATTGAGAATTGAATTGGAAGAGTTGCGGCAAAGGGGCAGTAAAGCTTTTATCGATGAAAATGACGGTCAGTTTTTGGAAATGCTGGCCGAGACCGAAAGAGTCGGTTCCGCACAGATGGAATTATATATTCATCGCAAAGATAACACCAATTTCCTCGCCGAAGTGAAATCCTGCCGTTTTGAAGATGGGCGGGCCAAGGAATACTATTGCCTGACTTTGACCGACCTCTCGGAAAAGAAATCCTCCGCTTTTAAAAAGTACCAAATTCAAGAGAAATATCATGGCTTTATGCGTTCCGCATCGGATGGATTCATCGTTTTAAACGACAGCCTGCATTGTATGGATATTAATAAAGCTGCGCTGGAACATTTGGAAGCATGCCGGGAAGATATTATCGGACGGAAGATCACCAATGTCATTTTGGATTATAAAGGCAACGGGCTGGAAAAGCGTTTGACTGAATGTCTGGAAAAAAGGACCTCGTTTGTTCTGGATAATTTTGAATTAAAGAATACTTCCGCAAAAAAGACTGTTTTGTTGAAAGGATTCAATATCGATGGCGGGGTCGGATTAATTTCCAGCGATGTGACGGAACTGAGAAGGGCGCAAAAAGAAGTCGCAGCTAAAGAAGCGATCTACCGCGGATTGTTCGACAATATGTCCACTTGTGTGGCGGTCTATCAAGCGGTCGATGGAGGCAAGGATTTCATTATTGTGGATTTTAATAAATCGGCCGAGCGCGTGGAACAAATTCCCCGGGATAAATTAATCGGCCGTAAAGTCACCGATTGTTTCCCCGGCGTGGAAGAAATGACCTTAATGTCGGTTTTCCGCCGGGTTTATCAAACCGGAGTTCCGGAATCGCATCCCGAATCCAAATATCAGGACGACCGGATTGAAGGCTGGAGGAGGAATTTCGTGTACAAACTCCCCACCGGAGAAATTGTCGCGGTTTATGACGATGTGACCGAACAAGTTGAAAACCGGCGGACAATGGCGGAAAGCGAGACTTTTCTGCGGCAGGTAATCGATTCTATGCCCGCCTATGTCTTTGTCAAGGACTATTTTGGCAATTTCGTCTTAGTCAACGCCACTACCGCCAGATTGTATGGAAGAACCCCGGAGGAAATGGAAGGAACTAACGAAAGAGATTATCGCTTAACCGAAGATTACGATGATAGGATCGAACAGTTTCTGGCTGAAGACCGTCAAGTCATCGAAACTCAGGAAACAATGTACCTGCCGGAAATTGAAGTAACATTAATGGACGGCGACTCGATGTGGATACAGACGGTAAAAGTCCCTATCTCACATCGCAGCAATCCGCTGTGCGTTCTGGTAGTTTCTGCGGACATTACCGAAATAAAGCGGGCGGAGAACGCGCTGCGGGAAAGCGAAGAGAAATACCGATTAGTGGTAGAAAACGCCAATGAAGCGATTGTGGTGGCTCAGGATGATAAAGCGGTCTTCCATAATAAAAGACTGGAAGCAATCATTGGATATGACGATGAAAAGATCCGAAATACCGACTTCATCGAATTTGTTCATCCTGACGACCGCGTGATGATATTGGATAAATATAACCGGAAAATCGCCGGGGAAGAACTCCATTCTCAATATGATTTCCGCGCGGTCGACAATAAGGGTGAGATAAAATGGATGAATATTAATTCCGCCCGCATCATTTGGGAAGGCAATCCCGGCATTTTATCATTACTCACCGATATTACCGAGCGCAAGAAATTGGAGGCGCAATTTCTGCAGGCGCAGAAAATGGATGCCATCGGCAGGCTCGCCGGAGGCATTGCGCACGATTTCAATAACATCCTGACGGTGATTGAAGGTAATGTCAATTTAGTCCTGTTATCGCTTAATCAGCAGGATCCTCTGTATCAGGACTTGGATCAAATTGAACGGGCGGTCAAAAAAGCCGCCAAGTTGACGACCCAGCTTTTGGCTTTCAGCCGCAAGCAGACACTGCAGCCTAAAGTAGTCAATCTCTCCAAAATTGTCCTGGAGATCAAGAAAATGCTGCTGAGGGTCATCGGAGAAGATATTGAGTTGATTACATCTTCCGACGCCTATCTGTGGAATGCCCGTATCGATCCGGGGCAATTAGAGCAAGCGCTGCTCAATATCGCCATCAACGCCCGCGACGCTATGCCGGGCGGCGGGAAACTGACTATTCATTCGCAGAATGAACTGATTACTCAGAATTCCCCGAATAAACAGTTTATTAAAGCCGGGGAATATGTCAATTTGAAGATCAGCGATACCGGTTCCGGGATGTCGGAGGAAGTCCGGCAGCGCGCTTTCGAGCCTTTCTTCACCACCAAAAAGCCGGGGGAAGGCACCGGATTAGGCTTATCTATGGTTTTCGGTTTTGTCAAACAAAGCGGCGGCTATATCTCTTTGGATTCCCGTTTAGATGAAGGGACTGCTTTGTCGATTTACTTCCCCAGAACTTCCCTGCCGGAAGAAGCGCTGGAAAAAGCCGCTCAGGATACGGTTATCCCGCGGGGGAACGAATCGGTTTTAGTGGTGGAAGACAATGATGAAGTCCGCTATCTGGCAGTGCGCATTTTGAAAAAATTCGGTTATAAATTTACGGAAGCCCGTTCGGCGTTGGAGGCATTGAATCTATATCAAAGCGGACTTTCTTTCGATTTGATCATCACCGATGTGATTATGCCCCATATGAAAGGCACGGATTTGTTGAAGCAGGTGCGGGAATTGTATAATTCTCAGATTAAGGTTTTATTTATTTCCGGGTATTCCATCGAAAACCTGCTCAAGGAAGAAGGATTCGACCAGAATACGCCGCTGCTGGTAAAACCTTTCGATCCATTGGTATTGATCAGAAAGGTGCGGCAGATATTAGATGAATAAACCAAAGTATCAGCTCGATAATTTTCGAAAATTCCCGGGGATAATCCCATAAACAAAATCTTCCGATATATGAGATTTGTAGAAAGGCAGGAGATTGCTGCAAGCCTTCATTCTCCCGCCGGAGTGTGAGAATTCACACTTTCGCAGTGATAAATCAGCCACAGTCCAGTCATTGCGAAAGGCTGAAAGCCTTGAAGCAATCCCCTCAATTATATTACAACCTAACTTTTCATTATAACTAAAGCCTGAATGGCCGAATTTTTCATACAAACATTTGAAATTATGAGGAATTTTTGTATATTTATAAAAATTTCGTGAACTGAGAAATTCTCGAAGCTATTATTCCAATCTTTAAATTACAGGCTGTAAAAGTTGTCCAATCCTTCCAATCAAGCAGAAGTAGTGCGGATTTTGGTAGAATCCCAATCTCCGGTAAAAATCACCATTGCCGGCGAATCCTTTACCACCAAAGTATTTTCCGTGGACAGCGTGAAAAAAGTAATGATTTGCGATGAACTTTTGCCGAAATACGGCAATGAACTCCTGGTTAAAAGTGAAAGTTACGAATTGAGTCAAAAATCTTTCGATTCGGGGATGATTTGCGACATTACCTGCCGGGCGGAGTACATGAGAACCGAGCGGATTCACCATCTGCCGGTCAATATATTTGCTTTTCCGGTCGAGATTAATAGTCAATCGAGCTATTATTCTTCCGAACCGAAGAAACTGGAAAATGTGGTAGTCTATTTCAACCTGCCTAAAGAAAGTTATTCCATAAAAGTCAATCGTTTAAGTATCCGCAATTTGGAATTCCGCAGCGGCGCGGAAATCACTCTCCCCGAAAAGGAACATAAACTAAGTTTTGTCAGATTGGCTTTACCCGACAATGAAGCTGCTTTTTCGGGTATTATCCGCGAAGAAGCCAAATACACTTACCGCATCGATTATTCCGAATTGGACGCAAAGAATTTCCAGCGGATTTCCAAATATCTTTCGGATCGATATAAAGAAGAATTAGGTTCGAAAAATATCGCCGATGAAAAAGCCGAAATCCGCATCCCCGGTCTATTGATTAAGCCGGTACTGCAGGCCGAACATTTAAAGGGCAAGATTTTCATTGTCGACGACGAATTATTGATTACGGAATTACTGGCGAATATTTTTAAGAAAAGCGGTTACCATACTCAGGTCTGCAATAATGGTGTCGAAGCTTTGGAACGCGCGGCGGTTTATCAGCCCGATGTGATTTTGTTGGACATCCGGATGCCGGAATATGACGGTTTTACCATCTGCCGCCGTCTGAAACGCGATCCCCGGACTAAGAATATTCCGGTCATTATGGTTTCCGGCGCCCGCAATAAGGAAGATGTCATCGAAGCTAAAGAAGCCGGCGCGATATATTACTTTATCAAATCGGCGGATATGGATTTCACCGCGCTGATAAAGAAAATCGAAGAGATTATTTCCAGCCGCTGATATTAGATTCCGCGGACAAATTACACTACTAATAATTCCCCTATTACATATCATGTCAATTCTCCAGCCTAATTGCCGCAATATCGAATTAAAAACACAATAAATCGAAAAAGTTGTTGCTTGTTATTGTTTTTTCCTTTATATTAAGCATATTCAAAAACCAGGGGCTCTTCAACACTGTTCAGCAAAAGTTATGTGTGATTAGTTTACATAGATTATTCGAGCTTTTAAGTTGGTATAATTACCGAAACAATTTAGGTCAATCGAAAAATTAAATTCCAATTTTTTAGCCCACTTACGCCGGATTAAATATGAAGAAAACTATCGACTTCCACCTTCGCCGCCCATTTATTCTCCTGCCTTTTCTCCTGATAATTCTTACTCAAGTTATTGCTGCGGACAACGGTGAATCCCACCGGAATATAACATCGATGACGGCGACATTTCGGACCGAGATAACCGTGGCCGTGACCGGACAATTTCCGCCCTTGGAGTTCTATGACCTGAACGGTGAATTGCAAGGCGTGGGAGTGGATCTGATTAGGCAATTCGGAGATGACGCCGGAGTGAATATTAAATTTCGCCAGTATGCCGCTTATTCCGCTGCGTTAAAAGATGTTAAAGCCGGGGAAGCGGATATGATGATTACTCCCGCTACTCTATCCGGAATTTCCAAAGATGTAAAAATTACCCGCAGTTTTATGTTGTCGCCCGCGTTAATCATTATTAAAGACGGCTCTAAAACCGATATTGGATTGTTACAGTTAAGTAAGCTGAAAGCCGGAGTGATTACGGAATTTCCTTCGGCTTATTTCATCCAAAAACATTACCCGTCTATCATAGCAGTACTATTTGACACACCGGAACCCGGATTTCAAGCTTTGGCGGAAGGAAACTTGGATGCGCTGATTATTGATGCTGCAGAGTACAGTTATTTTGTTAAAAAACAAGAGTTTTCCGATTTGAAGATAGCGGGCAAATGCGGTTTCGATATGGAATATTCCATCACTATCAATCCTTTAAAGGAAGACTTATGGCGGAATTGTGACAATTATTTGGTCAAACTGTCGGCAAAAGACCGATTAGCGTTAATAAGAAAATATATGCCTTCTTATGAAAAGACCAGTTGGGAAACTAAAACAGTATTGATTTTATTGATACTATTTTTTTCGATAAGCATTGTCGTTATCTCGGCGATTGTTGTTTGGAATTTTACTTTGAAGCGGAAAGTCGATGAAAAGACGATGGAGATAAAAAGCGAATTGGCGGAGCGGAAATTTGCGGAAGAACGCTTGAGGTTAAGCGATGAAAAAAATACCGCAATATTGAACGCAATTCCCGATTTGATGTTTCAATTCGATAAAAACGGTATCTTCATCAATTGTTCCGGCAATCCGGAATTAATGATAGCGCCGCCGGAAGTGTTCATAGGCAAACATTTTAATGAAATTCTGCCTCCTTACATCACTGGGAAAGCGGAAGAAGGATTGAAACAGCTTTCAACAACCGGTGAATTATATTTGTTCGAATACTCTTTAAATCTGAACGGGATCGAATACGAATATGAAGCTCGCATGGCAAAATGCGGTGAAGACAGTATCCTGGTGATGGTGCGGGATGTCACCGATTTGAAGCTTTCCCAGAGGGCACGGCAGGAAAGCGAAAAATTATACTTCGCGGTTACTAATACTTTGCAGGAAGGATTAGTCATCGTCGATGCGGAAGAAAACATTATCTATGCCAATCCGGCATTAGGTGAAATTATGGGCTGCCATCCCAATGAATTACCAGGCTGCAACCTGCGTGATTTTATGGAGCCGAATGATTTTACCAAAGTCACAATAGGCACTCAGGAAAGAAAGAGCGGAAAAAGCAATCGTTATAGTTTGAAATTAAGGAATCGTCAGGGCGAGATCAGAGATGTAGCCATTTCCGCTTCCCCCTGGATGGAGGAAAACGGGGAATATCTGGGGGCTATCGGCTTAGTTCTGGACATTACTAAACAGCTGGAAACTATGGCGGCTTTACATTCCAGTGAAGAACGGTATCAGCGGATGGCGGAGAATATTCAGGATGGGATCACCATTGTGGAAAAGGGTAAGGTAGTATATTTAAACCAGCGCGCCTGCGATATCTTCGGTTATCCGCGGGAGGAATTGATTAAAATGACCAGTATCAATTTAGCCGCGCCGGAAGAAAAGGAATGGCTGACAAAAGTGTTCGAACAGGCTAAAAAAACCGGAAAGCGGCTGGATAAACTGGAGTTTTGGATAGTATGTAAAAATGGCGGCAGAAAATACATACAGAACCGTTATTCTTTCAAATCAAATCAAGAATCGGCGGAAGACCGATATGTCATCACTTCGGATTTGACCGAAAGCAAATTAGCGGAGATGACGATTATCCGCACCGATAAAGCATTGAAAAGCGTCAGTAATTTTGCGCAAAGCACTTTGAAAGAAGGGGTCAGTCAAGATAGTATACAAAAGCTGATTAGAGAATTAGGGCAGGCGGCCGAAGTTGATAACATACTTATATATAACTATGACATTGCATCGGAGAACGAATCGTACGGCGCGCTTTTATATGAATGGACTAAGAAAGGTGCGGCGGCTTTATCCGACAATCCGGCTTTCAAAAATGTCGATGGGCAGATGCTGGAACTGAAGCAATTTAAGGAAGCGCTGCTTCGAGGTGAGATAGTCAAGGGAGATATGGAAAATCTCACCGCATTCAGAGCAGGCAACGAACAACTCCGGGGAATACAGTCATTTATAGTGGTGCCCATATTTACCGGGCAAAAGATTTGGGGTTCTTTAGCGCTGATTTGGCAAGGCAGCCGGGCTGCCTGGTCGCTGATGGAAGAAGACGCTTTAAGAACTGCAGCAAACACTATGGGCGCCGCATATCAGCGGGAAGAAGCGGAAAAAGCTCTGAAAAAATCCGAAGAAAAATATCGGGAATTAGTGGAACAGCTCGATCAGGTAGTATTCACTACCGACAAAGACGGTAATCTTGTTTATGTCAGTTCTTTCATCGAAAAAATGGCGGGGTATCATCCGGATGATATGTTGGGTCAGCATTTCAGTAAGTATATTCATCCGGACGATCTTCCCGGACTAATAGAAAGTTTCCGGCTCACTTTAGCCGGGGATTTGCACCCCTATGAATATCGGATTGTGAGTAAAGACGGTCACTTTATCAATGTCTATAGTTCCAGCCATCCCATTTATGAAAAAGGCGAACTTATCGGCCTTTCCGGTGTAGTTAACGATATAACTAAATTAAAGCTTTATGAAGATTATTTAGTGCTCAACGAATCCCGTCTGGAGGCCTTGTATTCATTGTCGCAGATGGAACAAGCCAGCACTCAGGATATTGCGGAATTTTGTTTGAGGCAGGCGATTAAGCTATCGGGAAGCGTCAACGGATTTTTCGGATTGTTGGATGATGAAGAGGCGGTCTTGACACTGCATTCATTTTCCCAGGATATGATGGAAAAATGCAGTGTAATCGACAATCCGGTTCACTTTCCGATTAAAGACGGTGGGGTATGGACGCAGGCGGTCAGTCAGCGAAAGAGTGTTATTATCAATGAATATCAGCGAAACCTTCCCTATGCCAAGGGTTTTCCCGAGGGACATATAACTCTAAAAAATCTGTTGTTAGTTCCCATCTTTTCTAATAATAAAATTATCGCATTAGTCGCTGTGGCGAATAAGGAGGAAAATTATGATGAGACCGATGCGCGTCAATTGACGCTTTTAGGGGATGGGGCTTGGCGTTATATGCAAAGACGCAAAGCGGAAGAGACTTTAAAACAAAGCGAATTAAAGTACCGCACTTTGTTTGAATCGTCTTTGGATGCGGTTTATATTTCTTCCGAGGACGGTTATTTTATCGACATCAATTTAGCGGCGGAGGAATTGTTCGGTTACCGCCGGGAAGAGATGCTGGGGATGGAAGTCAAGAAAATCTATAGCAATCCGGAAGACCGGCAGATTTTCGCCAATACCATCCGGCGCAAAGGATTCATCAAAAACCACGAGGTTGCTCTTAGACAGAAGAGCGGACAAGTCATACATTGTTTGGTTACCGCCACGGTGCGGAAAGATGTGGAAAAGGACAGAATCTTTTATCAGGGGATTATCCGGGATGTTTCTGAATTGAAGAAGTTGGAAAGCCAGTTGCTGCAGGCGCAGAAAATGGAATCCATCGGCAGATTGGCGGGGGGAGTGGCGCATGACTTCAACAACTTATTGACCGTGATTACGGGCAATGCGGAAATAATGATGATGTCGATGCGAGGTTATGACCCGATGCGGGATTATCTGTTGGAAATCCAGAACGCCGCCGACCGGGCGTCAGCTTTGACCCGGCAATTATTGGCTTTCGGCCGGAAGCAGACATTGCAGCCCCGCGTGGTCAATTTGAATCAGATTATCGCCAATATGGATAAAATGCTGCGAAGGATCATCGGTGAAGACATCAGTTTGTTGACTATTCCTCAGCCGGATTTGTGGAATGTCAAAGTCGATCCACATCAGATCGAGCAAGTGATTGTCAATCTGGCGGTGAATGCCCGGGACGCAATGCCTCAAGGCGGCAAATTGACACTGGAAACCAGCAATATGATGCTCGACCAAGATTACTGCATCAAGCATCACGGCGCTCAGCCGGGCAATTATATTATGCTGGCGATCAGCGATACCGGATGCGGCATTAAAAAAGAAATTTTATCCCAGATTTTCGATCCGTTTTTCACGACCAAAGACGCCGGTAAGGGCACGGGTTTAGGGCTTTCCACTGTATATGGGATTGTGAAACAGAGCGGCGGGAATATTTATGTTTATAGCGAATTAAATCAGGGGACTTCGTTTAAAATCTATCTGCCGATGGCGACGGAAAAAGAGGCGGAGGAAGTCAAAATCGGCTATGATCCGGATACCCTGCCCCGCGGCGATGAAACGATTCTGATTGCGGAAGACGATACTGCGGTGCGTTCGATGGCGGCGAGAGTGCTGAGGCTGCAAGGATATAAAGTCATCGAAGCTCAATCCGGCGGCGACGCCTGGCTGCTGGCCGACCGGCATCAAGGGGAAATTCAACTGCTGCTTACCGATGTGATTATGCCCAATATGAACGGGCCGGAAGTGGCGAAGCTGATCAAGCAAAAACGCCCGGATATGAAAGTGATGTATATGTCGGGATACACTCCCAACGCCATTGTCCACGACGGCATCCTCGAACCGGGCATACCATATATGCAGAAACCTTTCCGCCCTAAAACTTTGGCGCAAAGAGTGCGGGAGGTGTTGGATGAGAAAAGCAGCGGCAAGCAGCAAGATACAAGCGGCAAGCAGCAAGTATAAAAACTGTGGTGTCAGGCGTCTTCACCTGACACCACAATGATAAATGCTGTCGACCGCAGAGAGTCGACAGTACATCCGGGAGATGATTTGATCCAAGAGCTTTGTAGCCTGCATTATTCATAAAATTGTAAAATTATAGAATCCTTCATTGCATTTTGTATTTGTAGGGACGAGACCCTGTCTCGTCCGATTTTTGGACGAGGCGTTGCCTCGTCCCTACAATAAGA
>Ga0172368_10000308_pt1 | contig 70851 bp, 74 predicted proteins | sample Lak11m_FD_114540 | JGI IMG/M metagenome (GOLD analysis project Ga0172368, IMG submission 114540) | Freshwater microbial communities from Kabuno Bay, South-Kivu, Congo - kab_022012_11m | ecosystem: Environmental > Aquatic > Freshwater > Lake | place: Democratic Republic of the Congo: South-Kivu...
AAAACGACCCAATGTCAAAGTATAATATTTTTATGAAAAAGCTTCGAGCGCAGCGAGATGATTTTTCATAAATGTCATTAAGGAAAAACGACCCAATGTCAAAGTATAATATTTTTATGAAAAGTCAACGTGTGATAAACGTTGATGAAAAAGGCGAGAGCAAAGAAGTATTTGAAACGGTGTTATAGTTATGCATATTGGAAGATATATCTACAGCAAGCTCCCCAAAAAATATATTGAAGGGATAAAAAACGAGGCGAAATATGCGGGGATGACTCATGGCTTTGAAGAGTTCGTTACATACTTATACGGCGGAATGTTCCTGGTTGCTGCGATGAATTTCATATTGCTTTATGTTTTCATGAACATCAGGATTCTATACGCTCTGATTCCTGTCGGATTCATATTTGTGGCTCTTTTTGTATCGCCGTATCTTTTTTTCACATCTTTGGCGGATACAAAAAAGCGCGAGATTGAAAGCGTTCTCCCAGATATTCTCCTTCTTACTTCGGCTAACATAAAGTCGGGGCTTACAATAGACCGCGCGATATTGTTCTCCGCAAGGCCTGAATTTGGCGTACTGTCCGATCATTTCAAAGGGGCGGCGTTCAAGATTTATGGCGGCAGTTCTGTTGAAGATTCATTGCGCGACATGATCAAGAAGATAAAATCAGAAACGCTCGAGCATGTTATTGACTTGCTGACAGAAGGCATAAAAAGCGGAGGCTCGATCGCTAAATTGCTGGAGGAGACTGCTCTGGACATAAGGAACAGCGAGACGCTTCAACGCGAAATTAAATCCACTGTTGCAATGTACGTGATGTTCATAATAATCGCGGGCGTCATAGGCGCGCCTATTCTCTTTGCGATTTCGACATATATGATAACTGCGATAGGCTCTATGTGGGGGCAGCAGGCAGGAGGCCCCGACACATCTGAAATGACTTCCGGCGGCAGTTTTCTGACAATATCATCGCCTCAAGACCTTGATCCGCAGTCATTTTCGAATTTTGCTGCTGCGGCGATTTTGATAACTACATTTTTTTCAGGCCTTTTGATATCGATAATACAGACAGGAAGCCCAAAGCAAGGCATAAAATATGCTCCAATACTAATGGCGGTAGCTATGGCTCTTTATTTTGGGATGAAGGCGCTTTTATGGAATGTGTTCGGTTCTATGCTTGGAATATGAGTGCGCTGTGACGTATTTGTCCATAAATCGCCATACCTAAACTATATATACTAGATTAACCATATACAAGGTACGACGATATTTTATAGCTGTCGAGGTTTTATCTATGAAAGGGAATATAAAACAATCTGGCGTGATGAATAAAGGACAAGCGGCAACCGAATTCTTAATGACTTACGGCTGGGCAATCCTTGCAATAGTCATTGTTGCAGCAGTCTTGTGGAACATGGGCGTATTCAAAGGACAATGCGCAAAGACAGCGCCGGTACAGGTCTTCGGATCCGGGGAACAAATACAAGCTTCTGACTGGGCTTTGGATACAAATAACGATTTGACAATTAAAGTCAAGAATCTTGCAGGAAATGATGTTTCAATAACAACTGGAACCATGTATCTTCCAAACACGTGGACCACTCAAGCAAACGGAACTCTTGCAGCTCCAGTATCTTTGCCGGCAGGAGGCGAGGCAACAGTAACAATTGCCGGTGATGGTACCGGAACTTCCGGAAACTGCTTTACAGCTGATGTGAATTTAGCATACGACGTAACTGGCGGTGTGCAAGGCCATGCTGTAAAGGGCACCCTAAGAGGCAAATACTAAATAAATTAATTTGTTCTGATTCAATTAAAAATCAGATTAACAAAACCGCGGATTTTTGATTCGCGGTTTTTTATTTTTTATATTATCTTGATTTTGTTTTATATTTAGATTATTGAGTTGAGATTATGAACGGGATTTCAAAAACAAATAGAAAAGGACAAGCGGCAACAGAATTCTTAATGACTTACGGCTGGGCAATCCTCGCAATAGTCATTGTTGCAGCAGTCTTGTGGAACATGGGCGTATTCAAAGGACAATGCGCGAAAACCGCGCCGGTACAGGTATTTGGCTCTGGAGAGCAGCTACAGGTCTCTGACTGGTCTTTGGACGCGAATAATGATCTTACGCTTCAGATCAAGAATCTTGCAGGAAATGATCTTTCGATAAATTCGGGAACTATGTATTTGCCGAGCACATACACAACCGTAGCGAACGGAACTCTCGGAAGTAATGTGTCTGTGTCTTCCGGAGGATCGGCGTCAGTAACAATTGCAGGTAATGGTACCGGCAATTCCGGCGATTGTTTCACCGGAACTGTTAATTTAGCATATTCTGTAACCGACGGTGTGTCGCATACAGTAAGCGGTACAATCAGAGGCAAATACTAAATAAATAACTGATTAACTATCCGGCGGGTTTATTTTCTCGCCGGATTTTATTCTTTTTCTTAATTTTTTCATTATTCAATAAGTTATAAAGCAATCTCCCTAATAATACGGATGGTCAAAAAAGTTCCACAGTTGAAAAAGACAGTTGTCAGTAAGCAAAAAACCGCGGCTAAACCGAAGAAATTGCCTGCAAAAGCACCAAAGCAGGTAAAACAAATAAAACAAAAGCAATTGACGCGTTTCTGTCCGTCGTGCGGCACGACTACTGAAGAGCTTTTTGAAGGCCTTTGCAGGAAATGCTTTCTTGATCACATTGAGTTGATACAGGCAGCCAAGCGCATACAATTCGGCGTCTGCTATGACTGCGGAAGAGCGCGCCTGAACAAATTCTGGCAGTCTTTCGGAAGCAAGAACGAGCTTGTGCGTAACATGGCTATGCGGCATTCACGGGCTTTAAGAGGCGCCGAATTAAGCATACATTACGATGATTTCATAATTAAAGGAAAAACAGAAGTTCCTGTAACTATTACTGCAGAATTTGAGAGCAATTTAAAAAGGATTTCCAAATCAAAGGAAATGATTCTGGTAATAATTCCTGAAATCTGTCCTGATTGCTCAAGGCTAAGGGGCGGCTATTACGAAGGGATAATCCAGCTTCGCGGCATAAATCAGGAGAAAATGCAGGACTATATTGAAAATGCGTTCAGCAAATTTGACAAATCCGAGCCGAATGCTTTTATTTCAAAGATTGAAAAGCTTAGCGAAGGCGTTGACCTTTATATAGGTTCGAGAGCAGCGGGCATAAAAGTTTCATCAGAAATAAGGAAGATTTATAATGTTGACTGCACAATTACCCACAAGATTCATGGAATGCGCCAGGGAAAAGAGATTACGCGTACCACGATACTTTTAAGAGGCCTTGTCAAGGCCCGCAATGAAAAACCCGCAAGCAACGAAATTCAGGATATTGTATCAGAAGAAAATCACGAAACTATCCAATCCGAAGATGATGAAGAGGAAGCAATTTCGAGATAACGATTAATTTTTATAGATAACTTTGATGTATGGTGAATTAATGGCTTTTGAAGAGGAAGAAAATACAGAAGACGCGCAGGTTATGTCACAGGCAAGAGACGGAACTATGGAAATGGTGCGCGTCCGAACCCCGCGTCAAGGCCAGCTTTTGGGAATAGTTGAATCGCGTTTAGGTTTTGGCAAGATGAATGTCATTTGTTCTGACAGGAAGGCGCGCATCTGCCGCGTTCCGGGCAAATACCGCCAGCATCTTTGGGTCAAGGAAGGAGAAATAGTTTTGGTTGAGCCGTGGCAGTTTGAAGGCGACAAAAAAGGCGATATAGTCTACAAATACCGAAAAGCGCAGGTATCTTGGCTGCATGAGCACGGGTATCTGAAGGATTTGGGAGTTTGAGATTACACAGATAATTCCAATTGTATCGTATTTCTCTGTATATCTGGCTGTTTTGTATATTTTGGCGGATTGATCGCTTTTTGGATGTCAAAGAATTCGTTAATTGCGTCCCTCCATCTTGCGGAATCAATAAGATAGATGTCTGTACATTCTTTTCTATGGTTCCCATGTTCATACCATAAAATAAGTGATGGCTTGAGGTTCCAGTCATTTTCTTCGTAATCGAATTCTTCATCAAAGCCGATAGCGATAACTCCGGTAATGATATCATCCGCAATCAGTTTATTTGCTTTTCCAATCGCACCGATCCTAAAATAAGGGCTATTGCAGGGCGCAAATTCTATTTGCGTTGCATATTGGTGCCAGTTGCTTACGAAAACATTTTCAGCCTTAAGATACTCAAGAAGCGCTTTCATGCTGTTCGCAAAGCCTTCCAGATCATCGGTTTCGCATTTATTTCCTTCAACATATTCCGGCGAAAGCCATGTTTTTAATATTGGTAATTTCAACGCTTCAAAGTCAAGCGCGTCTGCATATTTCTGGAATTCATTGGCCATCATAAACAAAACAACTTATTTTTTCTTCTCATCTTTCGCCTTTTCATTCTTTGTCTTTTTCAGATATTTCTCAAGCATTCCTTTTCGGATTCCATAGCTTACGGGATTCTTTATGTTATTGCAGATTCCGTCAGGTAGGCATACCTTGATGTCTTTGTAATACCCTGCATTGTCGCAGTTCGGCGGAAGCTTAACCTGCTCCGGATTCTCGTGCGTTTTTGCGTATTCCAGTTGTCCGCGCCAATAAGATTCGGAAAGCTGTTCGGGATTTTTTTCGTTCCATTCCGCAAGCTTCTGCTCTATTTCTTCCCAGTTATATCCCGAAACTTTGAGGAAATTAATCAGCATAAATACGGAGCGTTTTCTTCCGTCAGGAATTCCTCCGAGGATTTTTTTCACGCACGGCGGAAAGTTTTCTTCAGGCACTTTTATGCCTTTTGCGGAAAATGGCTTGATTTCCCTTGTCGCGCCCGAGCGCATCATCTCTTCAAGCTCTGCCTGCGATGCTGTATCGTATTTAGAGTCTGAGACAATAACACCATCCTCATAAATCGCGCGAATCAGTCCATCTTTTTTCTCGTCGCGTTTGAATTTCAGTATCGCTGCTTTCGGCTTCATTTCTACTGTGAAATCAAGAACATTTTTTACAAGCGTTTCGCACTCATTTTCCTCGAATTTTCCAAGAAATATTGTATCTCCTTTTACATTTTGCGGCTTAGCTTCCTCGGGCGAAAATTCCATGATGCGCGCAGGGTCAAACGGCAGGCTGGCGTTCCATGTCTTGTCGTTGAACGCATAAGGCATCCTGAAAAGGTGGCGCACAGACCAGTTCTGCTCGACATCAAGGACATTATACGGGTTAAGCGCGCCGTTTTCCTCCTTAATCTTTTCTTCAAGCAAGGGGTCGAGCGCAATCAGCTTTTTCGCAAGTTCAGGCCTTATGTTTTCGCAAAGATAGAACGCAATTTTCTGCGGAAGCTCAGGAAACATTTTTGAAATGGGATTCATGTTCACTTCCTTTGGAAAGCCGCCCCCTGCGACACCCAGGTGAAATCCGCGCCTGCCTGAGAATTTTATGGATATATTTTTTACGCCGTTGCGGCGCATTTCATCAATCAGTAGCTTTGCAGTGATTCGCGCGGCATCAATTCCTGCATCGGAATCAATATCAAGAACGAGATCCCACCCTGTGCGAAGCTTGTCGAGGTCCGCGCGCTTTAAATCATTAGACAGCATCTGCGGATTCTTCCAGTGCTCGACAGAGCAGTGAAAAGCAATAGCGCCGTTTTTGACAAAATGCGCGACATCCCCCGGGAACTGCACAGAATTCGGGCGCGTGCCGTAAAACCCCCCGAGAAAAACAGGCACAACCTCGCGGTCCTTGCACATCTCGAAAATGCGCTTTGCGATTTCAGGGCGCGAATAATACGCGCGGATGTCGGCAGGGTTCATGGATGTTTTTGGCGCACGAAGTTTAAAAATCACTTCAAGCGCTTTTATGCGCAGAAAAATATCTCCGAAAGAAATAATTGACAAATCCTTCTTCGTCTTTTTGCAGCGCGCGATAGTATGATTTCCTCCTTTTTTTCTCGATTATCAGCATCGGATACTCTTTATGCCATAAAATATAATTCATTATCAGCCTGCCGATTCTTCCGTTGCCATCGCCGAATGGATGGATTTTTTCAAAGCGGTAATGTGCCCGTGCCGCAAGTTCCACTGAGTTCATTTTTTGTGTGCCTGTGAATTTTATAAGAGCCCGCTTAAGTTCCGGAACGTCTTGCCAGTCCGGGGCATTGTATGAGCCGACGCGCACGAGATATTCGCGGAATTTTCCTGCAATGTCTGCCTTTGTTTCGCCGAAAATCTCCTTGTGCCATCGTAAAATAAGCCCTTCGGATATTGACTCCTTTTTTTCAAGCATGATGAGAAAAACTTTCGCATGGGCTTCGGTTTCTTTTATATCTTTCAAGGACTTTGCCGGAGCGATTTCGTTTTCCAGAATTTCCCGCGTTTCCGCAAGGGTTATTGTAGAGCCCTCTATCGAATTTGTATTGTATGTGAATGCAATGGCGATTTCTTTCAGCTCTTTTTCCCTTGCGCTTTTTGGAATGCGCGCCCATTCGTTCTGAAAATGCGACTTTATCTCCGCAAGCTTTGAATATATGTCTTTTTTGGCTTCCTGCCCAAACCGCATTTTTATTTCCTCAATGTTTTTCGGAATGCTACAACCTAAATATAACTCCTGTGTTTTTACGCGGACTTCTTCACGAAAAGAATGTTGTAGATAGAAGTACTCACTTTCTCCTCTTTTTCTTTTTATGATTCGCATAATATTATTGCCATTACAAATTATTTAAATATGTGTATTTTAAGAATTTTGTAATGTAGGTATTATGACTCAGAGTATATAAACAGCAGCATCCAATAATGCTTATGAACCGCTACCAGCGCGCGCTTCTTTTCGCAAGCTACCTTTGGGCATTCGGCGAAGGCCTTCTTGGTCCGCTATATGCTGTTTTTACACAGCAAATCGGCGGCGACATAATGGAACTCACGGGAGCATACGCATTTTACCTCATAATCATGGGTTCGCTTTCTTTGTTTTTCGGAAAGATTTCAGACAAAGGCAAAAGTAAAAACATTAAGAAGTATTTTCTTATAGCTGGATTCGGCCTTAACGCAATCGCGACATTCGGCTACCTTCTTGTTGACAACCCGCTGAAATTGTTTGTATTGCAGGGCGTTCTCGGCTTGGCATCCGCGCTTGCAACACCTGCGTGGCTTTCGTTCTATTCCGTTCACGGCAACAAAAATAATCTTGGAGCGGCATGGGGATTCGATGACGGCGGAACAAAAGTCATCATGGGAATCGCAGTCCTTTCGGGCGGAATATTGCTGACGCATTTCGGATTTACGTTTCTATTCATTCTGATGGGCTCAATACAGTTGCTTGCGAACATCGTTCTTTTGCGTATGTTTTTTCGGCGCGCGATGAACGGCAGTTATCCAAATAAGCAATCAGGAAAATAAGTGTACTTGTGTTCTTTTAGAATAATCGATAATTCATGGGCTTTGAGGTAATTTTTCAATATGCTTCTTATCGCCATTAATACATGGTTAAATTCATCGCTTGTTTTTAGCCTGATTTCAAACATGATATCGTGCTGGCCCATGCATTTATAGAGATATGTCATATTGGGGTTATTTACGATATAATTCCGCAATCTTTTGTCCAGCGACTCGTTGGTTTCGTTTAATTTAAGCATAACCATATACCAGCTATAGCCGACGAATTTTTTGCTTTCGGAACGCGCGCTCGGCCGGTATTTCAGTATTACTTTATTTTTTTCAAGCTTTTTCAGGTGATGCCTTGCAAGTTCCGGAGAAATCTTTATTTTTTCTGCAATATCCGCTATCGGCAGCCTTGCATTATTCGATAATGCCTTCAATATTTGCAGGTCGGTTTGAGTAACAGAAACCGGCGCCGTTCCTTTCTCGGCTATGCTTTTGCCGTCGTCGATTTTTAACGGTTCGTATAGAAACGACACAGGCACTGGAAATTCATTTCCGACAAAATCAATTGTATATTCATCGATGTGCGCAATAAACTTCGGCTCGATATTCTTCATTAGCTTATTTGCATGGGCATAATCCCTGACAAAAACTTTTATGACTAGATCATAGTTTCCTATGCATTTTAACACCTGCGCAACGTTGGGGTGATTGATCAGGTATTTGATTATTTCTTCTTCAATAGCATCGTCGATATTTCTTAGGCGGATATTGATAAAATATATCTGCCATCCCAGCCGGTTTACGTCGATAACCGTGTTAAAGCCGATCAATATTCCGGTATCCAGCAGTCTTTTTACGCGGTAGTTGACAACTTCCTTGCTTACGCCAGCCCTTTTTGCAACGACTGAAAAAGGAAGCCTGCCGTTTTCAAACAATTCTTTCAGGATTCTGCGGTCTTTTATTGAAAGGACTTTCAGCGGGATGTCGTAGGACTGATTGTTTTCGCGCATATTTTATCTAATTGTAATAATAACTATATAAATATTTATTTTTGATAAAAAATAAGTTAAATAATTATATATTATATGGAAGACTACTTATGAATAACAAATTATGTGGTGAATTAAAATGAGTGTGATGGATGATGAGGAACTTGAAAAAAATATGCCCTTTGATTTTGATGAAGATTTACTTGAAACATATCCCGAATTGAAAAGTTTAAGCGGAATGACAAGAGCGACAGCAGATCCAGTTATTTTTCAAGAGGTCTTGACAATATCTGCAGCTTATTCGAATTTAAGAACGGTAGAACGGTGTTTGTCAGCTATTAAAGCCGGAGAGCACACAATTGCTATTGAGTATCACCTCGATAGTGTTGTGCAAGCTCTTGGGCAATTAGCTCTGACAGGAAAGTATGAAAGTTTCGTTTTAAAAGAAATGCCGCGATGTGACGAAGTTGCACGCAAGGCTCGCGAACTTATCGGATACAAAGTTCGTGGAAGTGATGGCGTGTATAGATAATTTATCGCTTCTATAACCCCATCTCTTCATCTATCTCTTTCGCAATGCGGCGCATGCGCTGGATCATCCGGAGCATGTCCTGCTCCATTTCCTCGATTGTATCCTCGACATTTCTCATGCGCAATTCATACCCGCTGTCGCTTTTTACTATCAACCCGGCTTTCTGGTATTTGTCCATGTGATGAATCGCTGTGCTTCGCGCGATTTTCGCCCTCTCTGCGATGTCCTCGCTTGACATCGCGCGGTCCCTGTGCGCCGCGTCGAGCATTATTTCAAATATCCGCATCGCTGTCTTGTTCCTGTCGCGCTTGTTTGCAAAGCCGAAGGATTCGCAGAGCCACTCGATTTCATTTTCCACGTTCTCTTCTCGCGGCTGCTTTATTTCTTTTATGATTATGAATTTTGTGGCCATACGAACATACTTGCACCGAAAGGTATATAAAGATTTACAACTTATAGAATATGTCGATAAGTTATCGACAAGATGCAAATGTGTTCGACAAGGGCGAAAAGTTATTTCGTGCGCTCGTTTTATGTCGAACACGCGCGGCAATATTTCTGAACCATTAAATGCCGCAAAAATCAACGATTATGGGTGATTCATATGCAGGAAAAAATGCAGGGAATAAGCGAGGATGCGCAGATGGAGATGAGAAAGCTCCAGGAAGAGATGAATGAGGCATTGCGCGGCATGTGCCGTACAAGCCCTCCGGTTTTGTTCTTGAGCGATTTGAAAGCTGCAATGTAGTATCAGTAGTTTAATCATGTTTTTAAAATTAGAAATCAAGCAATGACTGGCGATACCATGATGTTTGACAATAAAAAGGCAAAGGAGGAAATGCCAAAAAAGGAAGATAAACCAGAACCTGTAGCAGGGGCTGTAAAAACAGAAGCAAAGGAAACTGCTGCCAAACCGGAATCTGTTAAACCAGAAGAAACAAAAAAGCCGCTTTCCGAAGCTGAAATGCTAAAGGCGGCGCTTGCGGAAAAAACCAAGCTTGCCGACGAATACCTGAACCGCATGAAGTACCTTCAAGCGGAATTTGACAATTTCAGGAAGCGCGAGGCTCTCGACCGCAAAGATTTCATGAAGTTTGCGAATCACGAATTGATTAGCGCGCTGCTGAATATTGTTGATGATTTCGAGCGCGCGGTTTTCGCGTCAAAAGATGAGAAAGATAAAAATGCTCTCCAGATGATACTTGTGCGCTTCAAAAAAGTTTTGGCAGAGCACGGCGTAAAGCCGATTGATGCGCTCGGGAAAAAATTCGACCCGCACATGCACGAGGCATTTTTATCTGAGGAATCGGACAAAGAAGAAGGCACAGTGCTTGAAGAACTGCAGAAAGGATATATGCTCCACGACCGCGTAATCAGGCACAGCAAGGTGAAGGTTGCGAAGAAAAAGGAAGAAAGCAAAACTAAATGATTTTATGTTCGAGCATTACCTTGGCAGATTCTTTGGCAAGCCGCAAAATATCGTGGGGCTTGCGCAAGAACTTGCAACTTCACCAGGCTTTGATTCGATGTTGCATAGCGTTTACGACTTGGGGCATGAGGATGCTGCCAAAGAGCATCTCATGAAAACATATAAAGTTACTGATGAGGAAGCAGAGAAAATTTTCAAAGAGGCTGAAAAAATATATTATCAGATGTTGAAAAAAATGTCAAAGGAAGAAAGGATTGATTACAGAATAAAATGCAATCAAAGATAATATTGATGTGATATTATGGCAAGTGAAAAAATAATTGGAATCGACCTCGGGACGTCAAACTCCCAGGCAGCAGTGATGATTGGAGGAAAGCCGACAGTAATACCGAGCGCAGAAGGCGCGACTGTGGCTGGAAAGATGTTTCCGTCGGTTGTCGCGTTCACAAAGGACGGCACGCTTTTGGTCGGAGAGCCGGCGCGAAGACAAGCAGTGACAAATCCCGAAGGGACAGTCATGGCTGCAAAGCGAAAAATGGGCACTGACTTCAAATACAGCATTTACGGAAAGACTTACACACCTCAACAGATTTCGGCGTTCATCCTGCAGAAAATAAAAAAGGATGCCGAGGCATATCTCGGCGAGCCTGTGAAAAAGGTAGTGATTACGGTTCCTGCATATTTCAACGACAACCAGAGGCAGGCGACAAAAGATGCGGGCTCTATTGCGGGACTTGAGGTTGTGCGGATAATCAACGAGCCGACAGCGGCATCTCTTGCATACGGCCTCGACAAAACAGGAGAGCACCGCGTCATGGTTTTCGACCTCGGAGGCGGAACGCTTGATGTTACAATTCTTGAATTCGGCGAAGGAATCTTCGAAGTAAAATCAACATCCGGAGACACACAGCTCGGCGGAACCGATATGGATGCCGCAATAATCGACTGGATTGTTGCAGAATTCAAAAAGCAGGAAGGCGTAGATTTGAAAAAAGACAAAATGGCAACGCAACGTGTCCGCGAAGCTGCTGAAAAAGCGAAGATAGAATTGTCAAATGTCCTTTCGACAGACATCAACCTGCCATACATTACAGTTGACCCGTCAGGGCCAAAGCACTTGAGCCTGAATATCACGCGCGCAAAGCTCGAGTCATTGATTCAGCCGATTGTTGACCGATGCAGGCACCCGATGGAGCAGGCATTGAAAGACGCGAAGATGTCAAAGAACGATGTCAAGAAAGTCATTCTTGTCGGAGGACCGACGCGTATGCCGGTTATCCAGAAATTTGTCGAGGATTTCATCGGCGCGGACAAGGTCGCAAAAGGCGTTGACCCGATGGAATGCGTAGCAACAGGCGCGTCAATCCAGGGCGGCGTTCTTGCAGGCGAGGTAAAGGACCTGTTATTGCTTGACGTAACTCCATTAACTCTCGGAATTGAAACCCTCGGAGGCGTTGCAACTCCGTTGATTAACAGAAACACCACAATCCCTACAAAAAAGAGCCAGATGTTCTCAACTGCTGCAGACAGCCAGACCGCAGTAACCGTGCACGTCATACAGGGCGAGCGGCCTATGGCAGGCGACAACACAAGCCTTGGAATGTTCAACCTTGTAGGAATTCCGCCGGCACCACGCGGCATTCCGCAGATTGAAGTGACTTTTGATATCGACGCAAACGGAATACTCAGCGTCACTGCAAAAGACCACGGAACCGGAAAAGAGCAGAAAATAACGATATCCGCGACCACTAAATTGTCAAAAGACCAGATTGACAAAATGGTAAAAGAGGCAGAGAAATTCTCGGATGAGGACAAGAAGAAAAAAGAAGAAGTCGAGGTAAGAAATACTGCAGACAGCCTTGTCTACACAACCGAGAAAACGCTCTCTGACTTGAAAGACAAAATCACTCCTGACCAGAAAGCAAAGATCGATCCCGCGCTTAAGTCTTTGAAAGATGTGATTGCAGGAAAAGACACCGAGAAGATAAAGCAGGAAAGCGAGAACCTAACAAAAGCGATTCAGGAAATCGGCGCGTCAATTTACCAGCAGGCTGGTGCGCAGCAAGGAGGAGCGGGCGCAGGTCCGGCACCAGGTTTTGACGGTGGCGCAGAATCCGCATCAGAATCAACTGAAGAAAGCGCAGGCGCGTCTGGACCTCACAAGAAAAAGAAAGGCAAAGGCGGAAAAGAAGACGTGATTGATGCGGAATACAAAGTAGAGGATGACAAGAAATAATTAAATCTGGCGGGATGTTGAGTCCCGCCGATTGTCTATTTTTTACTGCAGTGCGCCTATATTTGTTTTCTTGCAGTAGTTAAGATATTTAAATATTCTTCTTAAATCATCTGCATGGATTACAGGAAAATATTCGACAAGGAAACCGATGAATCGGAAATCATGCTAATTGATGCGTATTTTTCGGGCGGAGCGAGTTCTATAGTCGATATGATTGACAAGGACCCGAATTATGGCGTCAAATACAAAATCCGCGCCGCTTTCTCAAGCAGCGATAATGCAAAAGGTATTAAAAAACTGAAGGAACGCGGGATAAATGTTGTTGTTCTTGACCAGAAAAAAGCGTACGCCGAACTTAATGATGGCGTCGAAGAGTATATGAAGAATGCCTGCGGGCGCTACTATACTGCCGACCTGAAAGATGAAGCATTAAGGACAGAATATGACAAAATGGTAATGGATTTGATGAATAACGTTCCAGATAAACCGCATATGGTTTGCCTATCCGGATATATGCGCAAACTAAGTTCCAAAGCTCTTGAGGAATCGGCACCCATGATAAACGTCCATCCTGCAAGGCTTTCAATACTGACTAACGGAGAAAAAACAATTGATGCCGCAGACCTTACAAAGGAAGAGATTGAAGCAGAGCTTGGCGATACTTATTGGCGCCTCCTGACGGGCGAGAATGTAGTATCGCGCGCGATGAACTACGGATACGATAATGTGAACGCATCCATACATCTGGTGACTGACGAGCTTGACGGCGGAACAATGATTGTAACTTCGCCTACCGTAGTAGCGAATGCAGCTGATGCGGAAAAGCTTGGACTGCAATATTATTCTGATGAAGTGCAGGGATTACTGAAAGGCGTCGGCGATTCTCCGGCATTTTTCAAAGCAATTGAATTAATTGCAGACGGCCGCGTCGAAATTGACAACAAAACCAAAGACATATTAATTGACGGACAAGTTCCTGTTTATGGCGGAATACAGATGGAGAAAGTATACACCGTTGTCGCGGATATTCTTTCAAGGAAAATTTCTTTGATGAATTGATTCAAACCCTTAAAACTATCCACCTTAGCGTAAATCAGTTATTTAATTCATATTCGCAACGCCTGCCTTGAAAACAGCATGGCTTGGCTGGTATAATCCTTTCACAGTGCCTTTTTCTTTCAGGACTTTGTATCTGTCAGGCCGTTGGTAATCATAATTCAATCTCTCAAGATGTGGGAACAATACAAGATTCCCCTTCCATGCAAAGCCCGCGATATTTGCTGTGGAGCCGTTCGGGTTGAATCTTTCGCCTCTTGATGACCTGAAGAAATCGCAGATATATCTGTCCACATATTCGAGCGCGATTATATTATTTTCGCGCGCATAAAGCAAATCTTCAATCGGCACGTAGACATTTCCTTGCCCATGCGATATCGGCGCATATAATGGCTCTTCACATTCTTTAAGTTCTTCAAGCCAAAAACTATCATTATTCGGATTGACTTTCAAATCCCAAAATCCTGTTTCATGTTTTCCTGAATCGTTCTGCTTTGTTCCGACTTTCATCGGGAACAAATCTGATTTCGCAAATATCTGGAAAGAATTGCATACGCTATATATGGGAAATTTTTTGTCGTTCACTTTTTTATTTAATTTATCATAGAGCCCCGAGGCCACCATCCTGTTTTTTATCGATTGCCCAGCGTACGGATTATCGCCCATTGTAAAACCCCCGGGAAATCCTACTCCTTGACAATAATCCAACATATCTGGATTATTCATCAGTTCATTAAACGAAACAAGTTCTGCATTTGCGCCAGCCAATACAAACGCATGTTCTAATTCCTTTTCCGAATTAAATCCCAGACCCTTAAGAATATACACTAACGGCTTATCCATAAACAAGACCTCCTTCTGCGCCCGTCATTCCATGATATATGCCAAGCATCGGGCCTAATTTTTCAGATAGCATTTCTTTGCCTTCATATTTCATTTTTATTTCATTGCCTTTGACAACGCCGATTTGGCTGTATTTTCCGGCAAACAATTCTTCAAAGCGCGCCTTATTCGCTTCCCCGATAGTCACAATGAACCTGCCTTCTGTTTCGCCATACATTATTTCATGAAGCCGCATGCCTTCTTCTTTATCCAGCGCGTCAACGTCAAACTCGATTCCTTTTTCTCCGGCCATGGCAGTGTTTTTGATGGCAGTCATCAATCCTCCTGCTTCAACATATGTGGAGGAATTAATCAGCTTTTCAGTGCAAGCAACATTCATTCTTCCGAAAGTCTCAAACACAGATTCAACGCTTTCGCTGCTGACGCGCCCTATGTTGAATTCTGTTCCGTTTCCGGTTCTCTCTGAAATCCAGTTGTAATATTCCGAGCCGCCCATGTCTGCTTTTGTTTTTGAGCCGACGACATAAACATAATCGCCATCTTCTTTTGCATCGATTGTTGTTATGTTGCTCACATCGTCAATCTTTGCGAATGTCGTCATGAGAATTGTCGGGAATACGCCGCGTTTTACGGAATTTCCATTCTCGTCAAACATCGCCACCTGGTTGTACATCGAATCTTTTCCTGAAATGACAGGAACCGCGCAGCCTTCGATGACCTTTGCCATTCCGCGGTTTGCTTCAATAAGCATTTGCTGGTACTTGGGATCATCAGAACTCTGCCACAAAGCCTGGTCTGTTGCGACCATCCAATCCAGCCTTCCGCCCATTGCGATACTATTTCCGATTGACCGCAGGAATGCATTGACGCCCATTTTCTCGGAATCGATATACGACTGCCTTTCCGTGTGGCCGTACGATTGAATCAGCCCTTCGGATGAACTTATGTCCGGCGTTATGCATGCAGACCTTGTTGAAATCCTGCCCCTGCCCTGTATGCAGTGCTGGACGCTTAATCCTTTGACTGTGCTGTCCATCCGGTCCATGAAAGGCGCGACAGATCCTAGATTCGGGCGCTCGAGCATTTCGTAAAATTCCTGCTTTATGCGCTCTTCTTCACTCTCGCAGCCGTTGATCATTTCTTCAAAAGCGCCTTCCAGTTTGCTTCTCAGGACCATTTCTTCATCATTACCTAATCGGTATTCTGCAGGATGCAATTCTCTTTTCGGGAATCCGTGATGTATGAAATCCATGTCAAGGTCAACGACCTTTTCCTTGTTTGCGCGAATTTCAGCTCTTCCGGAATTATTGAATACTCCGATGTCAGAGAATTCTACTTCGTGCTTTTTGAATATTTTCTCGATTTCTTCTTTGTTGGTTTCATTGACCGCAATTGCCATTCGCTCCTGCGATTCATTCATCAAAAGTTCCGCAGCAGTCATGCCGGGGTATTTTTGCAGGAGCCTGTCAATGTTTATGTCAAGGCCCCCTGGCGCTCCGCCGACCGTTTCAGCCATTTCAAGGGACGCGCAGCACACCCCGCCAGCCCCCAAATCAGTGATGTAGTTTATGTATCCCAAATCGCGAAGTTCAAGAAGGGCGTCAAACATTTTTTTCTGCGTGTATGCGTCGCCTATCTGTACCGCAGTTACAGGGGAATTCGCGTTAAGCCCTTCTGACGAGAATGTCGCGCCGTGGATTCCGTCAATACCTGCACGGCCTCCGACAATATATAATCTGTCGCCAGTATCAATATGTTTTTCTTCTGACTTTTTGCCATTGATTTCCGGCGGAATCCTTCCTATGCTTCCGACGCCGACTATGGGCTTGCCGTTGTATCGCTCGTGTTCCACAATCATGCCGAGATTTATCGGGATTCCCATCTGGTTTCCGCCGTGCTCGACACCTTTGACAACACCGGTAAATATTTGTTTCGGATTCAGGAGCAATTGCGTGAGCTGCCTGTCTTTGAAGTAGCGCCTTCTGTCGGTTTTGTGCCCCAGGAAATAGTATAAAGAATTTGCAATAAGTTCTGCGCCAACGCCGGTTCCTGCAGGATCGCGGTTGACTCCGACAATTCCTGTAATGGATCCGCCATAAGGGTCAAGCGCTGACGGCGTATTATGTGTCTCGTTTTTAATTACGAGGTTCCATTTTTCATTGAACTTAAACACTCCGCCATTGTCCTTAAAAATTGAAATTCCCAAGTGAGGCTTGCTCTTCAGAACTTTTTTTGTGGGTTTCTTTATGAATTCGTCGAAAATGCCGTCCTCATTTTCTTCTATTGAAGCATTATACAAAGAATGCCGGCAATGCTCGCTCCACATCTGCGCGAGAACTTCGAGCTCGACATTTGAGAGAAATCCTTTTGTGCCATGTCCGTGCGCGTTTTTGTCGCTAAGTGAATATTCCTTTATCGCAAGCATGTAGTCTTCCGCAAGCGCAAGAGTTCCTCCGCGCTCTTTGTTTGGGTTTTGTTTAATGTCCGTATCAAGAGTGCCTTCTTTTCCGGTCTTGCAAAGCTCTTCATGGGACATTAAGTCCAAATCAATCATGTACATATTCGGCCGTTTCGGAAGAATTACCTCATGTGTTTTTTTCTCAAAGCCGCCTTTTTCTTCGAAGGCTTTTCGTTTCTCGATTGTGATTTCGTGAATCAGCGGGTTCGATGCCACGCGCATGAGCTGGTCGTTTATAGATTTGTCTGTCTCGTCATATTCACCGCTTATGTAGAAAACATTTGACGTGAAAACATCGATGTCTCTGAAGCCGGAAAGCTCAAGGTCTTTTTTAAGGACTCGCGCGGCATTGTCGGTAACACCCGGCTTGAAATCCACTCGTAGTACAAAATCCCATATTTCTTGCGGGTCGATTGGCTCGTTTATCAAAGCATTTTGCGTCACTTCGTGATGCACAAGCCCCGACGCTTTTTCCAGCCGTTCTACATCAAGTTCCGGGCCGTATAAAGTATATATCTGTGAACTTCTGACTTTCGCTTTTTTTACCCCGATTTCGCGAAGCTCCTGTTCCAGGTCGGAAACAACTTCTGCTTTGGGCGCATTTTCGCTTTCCAAATTTTCTATTTCTTCATTTTTTTCATGGCGACGCCTTCCGAAAACTTCAATTGTGTTGATTGATTTATCGGCCATTGAGGTTCGCCTGAAATCGTTAATTAGTGATTGATTTATTCTTTTGGCATTCAAAATGTTTTTTATCCCAGCGGTTTGTCTGCGTGTTTATGCCGTATCCACATATACTCTTTGCCACTCATGTGTGCATCAAGGCACCGTGATGCAATTTTTATTTCTTGATATGGTGTTACGACTCCTCCGAATTCAGCGCCTATTTTATTATCATTATAGTACTTGCATATCGAATCAGGATCAGTCGTTCCTATGACGGCTCCTGTTCCACAGCCCCAAGTATAATAAGCCACTTCATCCGGAATAACTCCTTTAGATCCCAGTTGGCTGGCCATCTGCAACAACAATATCAAATCCGGCGCCTTAAAAACATCAGAATACTCAGCACCTAGTCCAAGAGGCTTAAGAAGCCTTCGCGTTTTCCCAAATAAGCCTCCGCTTGAGACATTTATTCTGAATTTTACTTTGTCAAGAAGTTCATCAGGCATCCTTGAATCAATTCTGAAATAAGGTGTTGATGGTTTGGCAACAAGCTCCCCCAGAGTTCTATTTCCATTAGCTAATTTAATTCCGGAGTATTTTCCGTCAAGGTGATCTGAATCGTTCAATATATCAAATGCATCTGAAGCTTTAATTCTGTGCCAATCTTCGCCAAATGTCTCTTCAGAGATATTCCTTTGCGTCGTTATTCCATTTGATCTTTGCTCTTCAGGAAGTATTACGAGATAAACACCGGGCTTTATTTCCTTGCCGATGTGCGCTGATTTTCCTTTTACCTCACTTAAGACAACACCATTCATAATATGTGTATTTACGTCATCGGTCTTACGATAAACACAGCCAATCATCGGCATCAAATAATCTTTTCCAGCCCTGATCAGGCTGTCAATGAATTGCTGTTTTCCAGCAGTATTTTCTGCATCCACACCTATACTCGCTATCAATGGAAAGGCACCATCCCGCGTGGCATCGTCGCAGGTCATAGCTAAAGTGTCCAGAATACGCCCATCATAACCCAGTATCGCTTTTGAGCCGGGACCATCTGCAGTCATTACAAAGTTAGCCGCTTTTTTTACATAAAGAAGCGGTATGCCATTTACATTAACGATTTCATAATTCATGTAGTCAGGTATATAACCAAAAGTACTGCTCAATTCTTGATTTAATAATTCATCAAAAGAAACGCCCTCATTTTTTAAATTCGCTAGGTCATCATACTTGCTCAATAACGTAAACATCCAACTCATTCCATTTTTCCTAACCTGATCACCAAGATTTGCAGTTTCACCACCTACGAGGGTGATGCGGTTCTTAATACAGGAATTTATTATAGCATCTCTCACGCGGATATTTGCCTCTACTTTTTTTGCGTATTTGGAATCCCAATCACATACATTTGAAGCAAACCATGGCGTGCCGCCGTGCCTACGTTCTGTTTCCGACAGCTCATCTATGAGTTGAGTGCATAAATCACCCACGTCAGAAAACTCGGGAGAAATATCCTTAGTTGAAGTAATGCCCGATACCATATTATAGTAACCGGGAGGGAGTGTGAATTCAAAAACTTGATTAAAACTATCGCCTACATTTATTTTTATTCCGCGTTCTGTAGCACTAGGAAGCGTTTCCTTTTTTCTTTGCCCCCATTCTTTTGATAATATCTCCTTTATATCTTCCGGAACGTCATCGAAATATGTTCTCATTTTCTGTTGTTCAAGAACTTGAGTAGGCACTCTCTGTTTTCTTTTTTGACCACCTTGAAAATCCATAGAAACCACGCACTCGTTATCATTAACAAGTGTTGCTTACCGATGGTTGTCAAATATTTAAAAATCTACGTAATTTACTTGAATCATGGCGCGCGCAGTTATCTGTGATATGGATGGTTTGCTGGTGGATACAGAAGGTACTCATTTTAAAGGTTATTCGGCGGCACTATCGCAGCTTGGCATATCAATAACAAAGGAGTTTTATTACGATTTCTGGATAATGCAGGGAAAAGGCATAGCGGATTTTATTCGTGAGAATGATCTTGATTTTAAGCCTGAAGAAGTGCGTGCGAAGAAAAGGCAGATTTACCAGGATCTAATAAGAAAAGAATTGATTATTTACAACGGCGTTATAGAAAAATTGGAAGAATTATCCAAGGTTTATCCGTTGGCATTGGTTACCGCAGCATATCGCAGCGATGCGGAGCTGATTTTAGAACTATCCGGCATGGAAAAATATTTCGAGCTGATAATCACCGGTACAGATGTCATGAAGCAGAAACCCAATCCGGAAGGCCTATTAATTGCGCATTATCTTTGGACTGATATTTGGGGCGGCAAGCGAAAGTTTTCGCCTCAAGATATTGTGATGATCGGTGATGCGGAAAAAGACGTCATTGCTGCCGAAAAAGCAGGCATGAAAAGCATTGCTATACCAAATAAATATACGCAGGACAATGATTTTTCAGACGCAGATGCCGTAGTGCGCTGCATTTCGGATGTTTCTCAAGAATTGATAAATTCTTTGTAATTCAATTTGCTCCGCGCTTCTCCAAAAACTTAACAATCTCTTTTACCAATTCGTCAATTCCGTTTACATTTGCATCGAGAACAAGGTCAAAAACATCCAAGTCGCGCCTAAGCGTGTAACCGTACATTTTTTTGTAAAGCGCGATATTCTCTTTATCGCGCGTCTTCACCAGTTTCAGCGCCTCTGCATACGGAATTCCGTCCCTGCCGGAAATGCGTTTCGCGCGAACCTCCTGCGTCACATCAACCCAGATTTTTATCCCGGGTGCGCCAAGCCAGGGAATTGCCCACGAAGTCATTGCGACTCCGCCTTCTTTTGCTTTTGCAATCATGTGCTCGTCAAGCCGCTTGTCAAAATCAAAGTTCTTTTTTCTCTGCGAAAGAAATTTTATGCCCTCGGCTGTTTCCCACCAGTCGTTGCCGGTGATTTTGTAGCCTTCTTCTCCTGCCATCTCTTTAAGAATGTCGCCGCCGCAGACGTATTTTAGGCCGTATTTTGAGGCGATGGCGCGCGCCAGGCTCGATTTTCCTGAGCCGGCCATTCCGGAGAAAATAATTGTGATAGGTTTCATCGATATTACATGAAACCGCAAAATATATATCTGTGCTTGTGAAACCCGATAACGCTTATATACATCCTCGACTAATAGTTATTATGTGCTTAAAAATCAAGCTTAAATCCGCGTTGAAAAATGCGCTTTCTTTTTCGCTTGACCCCCGCAGGATATCTGTGATGTTTTCTGTGATTGCAATTACCGGTTTTGCGATATTATTTTCAATATTTTCGTTTGCAGCTTATCTTCCAACTGATGTAGTGCCGTTTAGCAAAATGGCTGAAACAGTCCCTAATTATGCAGGTAATCTGATACTGATTTTGATCATGTTTTCGGTTATTATAGCACTATCAACCGTTCTTTCTATTTTGATGAAAGGGGTATTCATACACAATTACACAATAAGAGATTCAACTGACGGAATAATTCGAAGCATAGATACACTTGGCGAATGAATAAAGCCGCTGATAAACCTCACATTGCTCATAATTTTATTTTCGATTGTGTTTGATTCAATACCGGTTTTTGGCGGAATCATCAATTTCATTTTTTCTCTTGCAGTATTTTTTGCTTATCAGGAGTTAGTTATTTCAAAAAAAGGCGCGATTGATTCAATAAAAGGCTCTTTTTCAATATTTAAGGAGAACTGGAAGGATGTGATTGTTTCGATTATCGCGGTCGTGGTTTCGGCATCAGCGATAATAATTGTATTTGTAATACCTTTCATAATGGTGCTCGCCATAACTCTTGCAGAGGTTTCTTCACAATCGTTGCCGGTTACAAGCCTGATTCCGGAATTCTCAGCTGCTGCATCAAGAAACATCATGGGATTTATTGTTTCAGGAGCGGTTGTTGTTATCGGTCTCGCAATAGCCAATCTTTTCAGCAACGGATTTACAACCGACGTATATCTTCAGCTGAAAGGCAAAAAAACAGAATCTATTAAGGCATTGGCAGTTGCGCCCGAAGCCAAAAAAACCGCTAAAAGAAAACTAGTAAAGAAGAAAAGCAGCAGAAAGAAATAAATTTGGTGTCGCTTTCTAAAGTTTGTGATGATGTGAAAGGATTTAAAGCTTCTTAATAATTACATCTTAGTTTCTTTTTAGGGAATAAACTGAGCAGTGATTTTCAAATGAATCTTTTCAATGGTGGGTTTTATGGTTCAAGAAGCAGACATAACGCAGATTATAGAATTATTGCACGAGCTTTCAAACGACAGGAAAGTCCCGAGAAACGTGCGCAGTGTAATAGATGATGCCCGAAAGGAACTCACAAGAAAAGAAGACAATCTTCCGACAAAAATAAATACTACTGTTTCTATGCTTGATGAAATCAGCAATGATCCCAATATTCAATCATATACCCGGACGCAGATATGGAATTTGGTAAGTATGCTTGAGGCTGTCGAATCTCAAGATGGCGAATGATTTTTGAATCTGTTAATGGTGTTTGATGATAGAATAAACGCGATGCGCGCGTTTAATGCGTTCTGCAACAAAGATATATAAATTAACGCAGCTAATAATACAGAACGAAAGCAAATATCGTACTGATTGGTGAAAAATATGGTTGTACGCGGTTTTTTGGAAAGGCTTAAGAAAGAGGACAACGTAAGCGACGATGTAGATTACATTGAAGTGGATAATGCCGATAGCAGTTCGGACGGAAAACACTTGATAAAGATAAGAACGCTTACTGATTTTGCGGATAGTGAATTAATCCAGCAGGACATAAGGCAGAACAACATAATATTTATTAAGATAAAGCCGCTCAAGGACAAAGACATGACCGAGCTTAAAAGAGCTGTCGACAGATTGCGAAAAACATGCATAGCAGTCAATGGCGATATCGCAGGAGTTGACGAAGATTTTCTTGTAATAACTCCGGAATCTGTCAAGATACATCGCGGTTAAGAATTCTTACCGCGTATTTTTTTCTTTTTAGCGGAAGCTTTGCAGAATATAAAATTCCAAGTTCTATAACCGCTTATGTCGTATTTCATCATAATTCGCGGCCCTGCAGGCGTCGGCAAAACTACTATTGCGAAAAAACTGGCCGCGCGCCTTGGCGAAACATACATTTCTTTTGACAAAATCATGCGGGAAAAAGGGCTTGACAAAATCGAAGGTCATGAAAATCCTTGCGGATTTTCAAGCATTTGAAATTTTCGCTTCGTGATAAATCACGAAGCTTCAAATGTTCAAAGTGGCTGTATCAGCGAAAAAAATTTCATAAAAGCAAATGAAATCGCGATTTCGAAATCAACCAAGCATCTTGAAAAAGGCAAAGTTGTTGTTTTTGACGGATGTTTTTATCATAAATCACAAATAGAATATCTCATCAAAAACATGCCTTTTAATAGTTTCGTATTCACATTGAAAGCTACGCTGGACGAATGCATTTCGCGCGACAAAAAAAGAAGCATAAGAGCGCGAATCGGCGAAAAAAACGTGCGCGAAGTTTATAATTTGGTGTCGCGTTTCGAGTCTGGTGTTGCAATAGACACAACAAAGAAAACCCCGGAAGAAATTATGACCGAAATCATTTCCCGATTGCCTGAAAATTTCAGCAAATTTGATGCAAAATAAACGAAAGCTTTATATACTTTAGCATCCCTAAAAAATAGGTACTCTAGGAACGGATGTCATGCCACTTCGTGGCAAGCTTTTGAGGACTCCAAAACCTCAAAATTGTGAAGTTCTAATCGAGTTTAAAGGGAGATTGTTTTTCGGATAATTTTCGAAAAATTGCAAACAATTTCCGACATCTATCGGCGCGAAACCGCGACTGATTATTTACTTTGAATATTTGAGCTCATGTTATGCATGAAGCGAAAATTTCGAAGGCTTGAAAATCATTATAGATTTTCATGACAGTTGATATTTTTCCATTATAGGAAAATATGCAAAACGAAACACGTTTCGTTTTGCCGCAAAGTCGAGCCGAAAGGAGACACATACTTTTCAAATTGTCGCAAGCACTTTCTGCGTTGAGACGGGTATTATAATACCCAATAACCTTTGAAATCCATTGGTTAAAAGAAGGCGAAACTCTTGTTATATAACTCTTCTGCCTAGTCCTTCTGAGTTTTCGTTTATCGAAAATTTAGTTGCGATTATTTTCAAGTCGGAATACTTGAAAAGTTTGTAATTTTTTTCTTCTGAAATTAATTATGAACGGTATTAATTCCGGTTGATCCTGCCGGAGATCACCGCTATTAGAGTTCCACTAACCCATGCGAGTTCCTGGGTAAAACCAGAGCGAACGGCTGAGTAACACGTAGTTAACATCACTTTAGGTGGCGAATAACCTTGGGAAACTGAGATGAATACGCCATAGTCAATTATGCCTGGAACGGTTTATTGACCAAAGCTTCGGCGCCTAAAGATTGGACTGCGGTGGATTAGGTAGATGTTAGGGTAATGACCTGACATGCCAATAATCCATAGGGGCCATGAAAGTGGTAGCCTCCAGATGGATTCTGAGACACGAATCCAGGCCCTATGGGGCGCAGCAGGGGGGAAAACTCCGCAATGCACGAAAGTGTGACGGGGGAACTCTAAGTGCCAGCACACTGTGTTGGCTTTTCATTAGTCCAAATCGCTAGTGGAATAAGTGGGGGGTAAGACCGTTGCCAGCCTTTTTAAGAATTGGCAATGCCCAAGTCTTAGAACTGGATGCCGCGGTAATAACGGCTCCACAAGTGGTGATCACGTATATTGGGTCTAAAGCATTCGTAGCCGGTTTGTTAAGTCTTCTGTGAAATCTGGCAGAAAACTGTCAGGCGTGCAGGAGATACTGGCAAGCTTGGAACCGGGAGGAGCCTGGAGTACTTTTAGGGTAGGGGTAAAATCCTGTAATCCTAAAGGGACTACCTGTGGCGAAGGCGCCAGGCTAGAACGGATTCGACGGTGAGGAATGAAAGCGAGGGGAGCAAAGGGGATTAGATACCCCCGTAGTCCTCGCTGTAAACGATGCCCGCTTGGTATTGGAAGTTGCTAGACTTCTTCCAGTGCCGTAGGGAAGCCATTGAGCGGGCCACCTGGGAAGTACAGTCGCAAGGCTGAAACTTAAAGGAATTGGCGGGGGAGCACACAAGGGGTGCGGTCTGCGGTTCAATTGGACTCAACGCCGGGAACCTCACCAGGGGTGACAGCAGTATGATGGTCAGTCTGAAGGGCTTACCTGACGCGCTGAGAGGTATTGCATGGCCGTCGTCAGCTCGTGCCGCGAGAGCTTTTACTAAGGTCTTTCTTAAGAAAGGCTCCGGTAAAGGTGTCCTGTTAACAGGTCGTGGTGCAGCAAAAATGACATCACCATGGAAGCTTCAAAACACCCTATAAGTGTATAACAAGAAATAAAGTATATGCAAGTATGCAAAGAGTAAACGCGTACACCTAAAAGGGTTTGGATTGTTTTATCGAAGCTTTTAATCTGACAGATAGTCAGGTAACGAGCGAGACCCACGCCGTATGTTGCCAGCTGTTTCTTCGGAAGCGGCGCACTCATGCGGGACTGCCCGTGCTAAATGGGAGGAAGGAGTGGTCAACGGTAGGTCAGTATGGTCCGAATCCCCTGGGCTACACGCGGGCGCCAATGGCAAGGACAATAGGATGCAACTCCGAAAGGAGGAGCTAATCCCTGAACCCTTGTCTCAGTACAGATTGTGGGTTGCAACTCACCCACATGACGCCGGAATCCCTAGTAGGCGAATGTTAGCATCTTTCGTCGAATACGTCCCCGCTCCTTGCACACACCGCCCATCAAACCATTTGAATCGAGTTTGGATGATGCCCTGCCTTTTGACAGGTTAGAATCCGAATTTGGTAAGAAGGGTTAAGTTGTAACAAGGTAGCCGTACCGGAAGGTGCGGCTGGATCACCTCCAAGCCGTCTAACAGAAATCTGTTAGACACAGAGTTATCAGTTACTTCGGTAACTAAACGAGAGTTTCGCCTTCTAATCTTAAATGGATTTCAAAGAAATTAACGGGCTCTTAGATCAGCTGGTAGATCGCTGCCCTTGCACAGCCCAGCGCAATTATCGACGCGGCTCGCGAAAGGCAGAGGCCGCGCGTTCGAATCGCGCAGAGTCCATTTTTTGTTTGCAGCATAAAATGCATTGCAAACAAAAAAGCCGAGAGTTTCGCACATAATGGCTCATAAGGCGGAACGAACGGATTTTCAACCATTCAACAAATGCAATGGGTTGAAATATTATATCTTCAGTGTGTTTCGCCATCAAATATTGCATTGGCGAAAAATAATTTTTATCATTTTCCAGCGCGTCAAAACGCGGAAAATGTTTAAGGCTGTCCTCGAACTTTTCGAGGATGGTGAAGAGGGTTTTTAGCGCGAACCGCGCCAGAAATTCGCATGATTCAGCATAGGACCTAGTAAATTAATTTTGAAACTAAAATTTTCAAGATTAAGGAATTTGTATGTATGCACCAAGCCACGTAGTGGATGACTTGGCTCAAGAACCGATGAAGGGCGCAACAAGTTGCGATAAGCCGTGTGTAGGCGCAAGTAGCCTATGATGCACGGATTCCTGAATCAGGTTATCTGGCCGCAAGGCACTCGGAAACGAGAGGGAACGCGGGAAATTGAATCATCTTAGTACCCGCAGGAAGAGAAATCACTTGAGATGCTGTTAGTAAGGGCGACCGAAAGCAGCACAGGCCAAGCCGAATCTTCTGCAGAAATGCAGTCGAGATGTAGCCTAGGCGACATTACCTTCGTACAATAGCTGAAGTGAGCTGGAAAGCTTTGCCAAAGAGAGTGAAAGCCTCGTAAGCGAAATTGTGAAAGGTATAGCCTAGAAAGAGTAGTGTAAGTTGAGATTCTTGCATGAAGACGGGGGTCAGATGCCTCCAAGCCTAAACATAACTTGAGTCCGATAGAGAACTTAGTACGGCGACGGAAAGTTGAAAAGCAGCCGTAACAGGCGCTGAAAAGAGTCTGAAACTATGTGGTAATAGTCAGTCATGGCATGAAAGTTCGCAAGAACAGTGTCATGGCGTGCGTTTCGAAAAAAGAGGTAGGGAGTTTATTTAAGTGGCAAGGTTAACTCAAAGAGGAAGCCTAAGGGAAACCAAATGTCCGCAACCCGCAAGGGTGAGGGACGTCGTGTGAAAGCGCGAGAAGTCACTTGAGTATGACCTGAATCTGGACGATCTATTCCAGGGCAGAGTGAAGCACCTCGAAAGGGGTGTGGAGGCTCGAATCCGGTTGTGGAAACCCTTCGGGTGACCTTGGAATAGGGGTGAAAATTCGAAAGAGTGCCGAAAAATAAAAGTATTTATATAGTAGACAACAATACTAAAGAGGTAATGAATATGAAACAAATATTTAAAATCTCTGAAGGATCTGTGGTTGTAGATTCCGCTAAAGACCATGTCGATATAGACTATAAAGACAATGAAGGTAACCTTAAAAGAGGTGGAACTTATACATTACCACGTGGCAAAACCGATAATCCAATAACCACCGCATTAGGTACGCGAGTTGTTGTGGATTTAACAAAAGGACAAGTCTATGAAGGATCTGGACTTCCAGACCACGTGATACGTGAACGCGACCCAAGTAAAAAAATGGGGTATGTGGAACAGCATTATAAAAAAGCACCTGTTCTTGATAAATAAATACTTTAAATAATGGCGTTCTTCGATTCAATGCCAATCGAGTCCAGCAATAGCAGGTTCCTCTCGAAATGGGCCATAGCCCAGCCTGGAGCGAGGAAGATGCTTGTGTAGAGCTACTGATTAGGGGTTTAGGTTCCGAAAGGGATCGACTCCTTGTCAAACTCCGAAGCGAGTATCACCGTAGACCTCCGGAGTGAGTGCGCATGGGTAAGCTATGCGTGCTAGAGGGAAACAACCCTGACGAAAGTTAAGGCCCTAAAATATATGCTAAGTGTGACTAAGGTTGTTCTGGTTCTCAGACAGTAGGGATGTAGGCTTAGAAGCAGCCACCATCCAAGCAACGCGTAACAGCGGACCTACCGAGAATCAGGGCGCTGTAAATGGACGGGGCTCAAGCATATTGCCGACACTTTCGCACATCCTCAGCTAGAGGATGCATGGGTAGAGAGGCGTAGTGCGTGGGTAGAAGTAGGGCTGTAAGGTCCTATGGACCGCGCAATAATGAGAATCCTACCAGTAGTAATAGTAAAAAGCAGAGCGAACATCTCTGCCGCCGTAGGGGCCAGGGTTTCTTGGCAATGTTCGTCAGCCAAGAGTTAGCCGATCCTAACGCAAACCCTAACCGGAGTTTGCGGAAAGGGAAGCAGGTAAATATTCCTGCGCTATAGATATACACGTGGCAACACTAGATTGATTTCTGACATTTTGAGATAAGTTGACATGAACCGTCGTTCACGTTAAGGTATGAAGTCCGGGAAGGAGCGTAATGCTGAGAACCGGATGAAGTGCTTAAGGTCTGCCGTATGGTGGATTCGACCGAATCTTGGAGTCCATGAAAAGGGAATCAACCGGATTATCTATAATCGTACCGAGAACCATCACTGGTGTCCCTCGGTTAATAACCAACGGTGCTTCGGGACAAATCCAACTTAAGGAACTCGGCAAATTAGCCCCGTACGTTCGCAAGAAGGGGTGTCCATTGCCATGTCCTTGAGACATGATCAGTGGATCTCAGTAATAAGGGGGTTCCGACTGTTTAACAAAAACATAACTGGTTGCTAAGCCGAAAGGCCTTGTATAACCGGTGACTCTTGCCCACTACTGGTATCTGAAACTCCGGTTCAACGGAGCTAAAGACCAGCCAAGGGCGGTCGTAACTATGACGATCTTAAGGTAGCGTAATCCCTTGTCGATTAATTGTCGACCCGCATGAAAAGAGGCACGAGATCCCCACTGTCTTAAGTTGGAACCCGGTGAACCTGACGTTTTGGTGCATAGTCCAAAGACTTCCAACGGGAAGCGAAGACCCCGTGGAGCTTCACTGCAGTCTGTGATTGATGTACGTTTCTGGATGTATAGCGTAAGTGGGAGGCGCCGAAGTTTGTCCTGCGGGACAGATGGAGCCGACGATGTAACACCACTCATTTGGAGATTTACGTCTTACCCGAAAGGGGACATTTATAGATAGGCAGTTTGGCTGGGGCGGCACACTCCTAACAACTTATCAGGAGTGACCTATGGTGTCCTCAGGCGGAACGGAAACCCGCCGTAGAGTTCAAAAGCAAAAGGACGCCTGATAGGATTCTGAACAACGAGGAATCCTGCCACGAAAGTGTGGTTTAGCGAACCCTTGTGTCCCTCCATCTGAGGGCCAAGGATGACAGAAAAGCTACCCCGGGGATAACTGAGTCGTCTCCTGCGAGAGTTCATTGGCAAATGTGGAAGAAATTCTACATAGCTGATCTCTTGTATATGACTCTGGTCTTCCCTTATTTCTCTGTTTTCGCAAAATGCGTAACGTTGAAGTTAGAGGACAAAAACAGATACATACAACAGATATAGATGCAATTTCATGCCGAAAGGTTTTGAAATGCCTAATATTCCGGCAAGGATTTGAGGACATAAGCGAGTCATTAAATCCCAACAAGGATTTTAGGATTAAGCATCTTTAGATAGATCGACCAGGAGGCTTGCTACTTCGCTGTCGGCTCTTCCTAACCTGGCTGTGCATAAGCAGCCAAGGGTGCGGGTGTTCACCGATTAAAAGGGATCGTGAGCTGGGTTCAATACGTCGCGAGACAGTATGGTTGCTATCTGTTGGAAGTGTTTGCATCTGAGGGCAAGATTCGGGGAGTACGAAAGGAACTCCAAGTCGTAGCCAATAGTGAATCAGTGATCCGACAGGGTCTCTGAATAGCCACGCTATTCTGGATAAGAGCTGAAAGCATCTAAGCTCGAAGCCACGCCCAAAAAGAGATGCAATTGGCTCCTGTAGAAGACAGGTTCGATAGACTGGAGGTGTAAGTGGAGCAATCCATTCAGCCAACCAGCACTAACCGCCATAAAAATGCATACATACAAACTTAGATATCTTGAAAGTTAGAAATCATAATTAATTACTAGGTCCTGTGCGATTATTTCTCTACATTATTTTTCTATAACCTAATACTCGAACAACAATTGATGAGCATTACATTTATTTTTCAGTTTAGGTTTATGTTTAATGCCCTAGTTTTGCTGCGGTTGGGGTGCGTAAATTTTAGTAACTATTCCTTATTGAAAGCTCTTCAATATTTTACGCACTATTTCTTTATGTTTCGTTCCGATGCGATTACTCAATTCAATTACACAAGCATCATCAAGAAGATCCACATCAGAGTTTTGTTTTTTCATATCTTCTGCAATTATTTTTACTGCATCTTCTATTGGACGATACATGGACTTCGGAGCATGTCCGGTAGGCTGACTATCTGGAGTTCTTCCAAGATAACCTTTTCCAATTATTTTAACAAGATACGCGCTTTCTAAGTTATGGGTAGTACCTAACTCATCTGCCAACGATTGAGAAGTGACTTGTTTATTTTTGAGAATAATCTCATAACGAATAAGTTCATTTAGAGTCATGGGTGGTCTAAAAACTGAGGGATTCTGAGAAGAACCCGTTTTTGTTTGAAGCCCGTATTCTGATAGAATTTCTTCTGTATCCTTTAACGCTTTGATTTCTATATTTTTCAGATACTTGAGAGTATTTGTTAGAAACTCTTTTTGATATTCTAAAGGGAGTTTTTCTACGCGTTCCTTCATTAAATCATATAATTTCTTATCGGTTAAATCCGGCATTTTTTTCACCTAATCAAACATATTTCTTTTCACTTTCCGCCGCACATCGCCTTGATTCGCCTGACTAATTGTGCGCGCACTCTTAGTGCTGTTTTTGTAGGCGGCTTTACTTTCATGCCGTTTAATCTTACCATTCGCATGCTAATTCACCTCTCATTCGAAGTGATACTATTAGTGAGTGGTATTTAAAAACCTTTCCTTTCGACAATTGTCGAACAAAATTGCCTATGCGCTGAGATGTATATATACAGGAAAACAAAATAGAAACTATGCGAAAAATCGCCATTATTGCAGTTATTCTTGTAGTCCTTGTCAGCGGATGCACTAATTACGGAGGAAATCAGAACCAGACTCCGCCGCCTTCAGGAGGAAGTAGCGTCACTATCCAGAATTTCGCATTCAGCCCCGCAACGCTTACCATAAGCGTCGGAAAAACCGTGACATGGACAAACAGCGACTCAGTAACGCATACGATAGCTTCTGATGACGGGTCATTTGATTCCGGCAATATCGTACCGGGACAGACATTCAGCCGCACTTTCAGCACTGCCGGAACATATGCATATCATTGCAGCATTCATCCTTCAATGAAGGGCGCTATAGTCGTTCAGTAGGGATTCCTGATGCTCGAATATATCTCGTATTACCTTATTTTCGGCAAGCCTCTGATAATGTACCTTGGCATACTTACGCTGTCTTCATTTCTTATTACCGCGCTCATAGGCTACACGACTCTGCACGGAAAGCCTATTGCTCAGTTCAAATGGCACCCGAGAATGGCGGCATTTTCGATAACCCTTGCGATAATTCACGGAACTTTGGGGATACTGCAATATTTTTAGCCATTCGCCAATTTCTTTGGGCTAAAAAGCCGAGAGCGATGCGATTCATGGTTCATAAGGCATCGCGAACGGATTTTTCACCCTACACAGAATGCATTTGGTGAACGGCTCTTTTCTTTGCTAAAACTATATAACCTTTAAAAATTCAATAGAGGCTATGCTTTACGATCTGATAGTTATCGGCGGAGGCCCTGCCGGAATGACTGCCGCGCTTTACGCGCGAAGATACGACCTGAAAGTCCTTGTTCTTTATGAAAAGCTCGGAGGGCATACTGCGGATGCGCACAATGTCGAGAATTATCCCGGGATTTTTTCGATAACAGGAATGGACTTGGCAGCAAAATTCAAGGAGCATGCCGAGAAATTCAAGGCAGAAATAAAGCAGGAAAAAGTGGAGCGCATTGAAAAAGCGACGAGCAGTTATCACGTTATTACATACAATGGCGCCTATACCGGAAAAACCGTACTGATTGCGACAGGGACAGAAACCAAGCGCCTCGAAATAAAGGGCGAAAAAGAGTTTTCAGGCCGCGGCGTTTCTTTCTGCGCGACTTGTGACGGGCCGATTTTCAAGAACAAGACCGTTGCTGTTGTTGGGGGCGGTGATTCTGCAATATCTGCAGCGATTTATCTTTCCGATATTGCAAAAAAAGTATATCTTGTTCACCGGCGCGAGGAATTCAGGGCCGAACCCATGCAGGTAAAACAGGTCAAAAAGACCAAGAACATTGAATGTGTCCTTAATTCAGCGATTCAGGAAATAAAAGGAGCTAAGTGCGTTTCTTCGGCAATAATTTCTGATGTTAATACGAACAAGGCGCAGGAAATCGCGCTTGACGGCGTATTTATCGAAATCGGGGCAATGCCGACAAGTGTGCTTGTGAAAGATGTTGGAGTGAAATTCGACAGCACGGGATTCATTATTGTAGATTCTGCGCAGGCAACAAATGTTCCGGGAATTTATGCTGCAGGCGATATTACAACAGGCTCGAATAAGTTCATGCAGATTGTTACTGCTGCCGCAGAAGGCGCGGTTGCAGCAAGCGCTATTTACAAGTACGTTCGGCAGCATGAGGCTGCTGGCGGAAAAAATAATCACGATGCTCAGTGGGCGAAAGAGAAATAATATATAGCTTGTTACGCAATAGTAATGTGATATTATGGCACTCAAAGTAGATCCTAATTTATGTATCGGTTGCGGCTTATGCACGACGATTTGTCCTGATGTTTTTGAGCTTGAAGACGACGGAAAGGCGCATGTTGTAAACGAAAAAGGCTGCAAGAAATGCAACTGCGACGAGGCTATCGAGAAGTGCCCCGTGAGCGCGATATCAAAATAGGGCGTTTGTTAGACAAGCGACGAACTTCTATAAACTATTTTATTAGCTTGAAATAGCGGCACGCCCAAATAACTAAGTGATTCTTATGGCAGCAAAAACAAAGACTGAAGAAAATCTAATGAAAGCGTTTGCCGGCGAAAGCATGGCGCGAAACAAATACAACTGGTTTGCAAGCGCAGCGCGAAAAGAAGGCTTTGAGCAGATTGCCGCGATTTTCGACGAGACTGCGGACAATGAAAAAGAACATGCGAAGCGCGTAGCGAATATTTTGGGCGGCATTATCGGGGACACGAAAAAGAACCTCAAGGCCGCGATTGAAGGCGAGACATACGAGCACATGAAAATGTATCCGGAATTCGAAAAAACCGCGCGAGAGGAAGGCAATCTCGAAGCTGCAGAATTCTTCAAGCATGTTGCGATGGTTGAAGTTGAGCACCACAAACGATACGAAGTGCTTCTGAAAAATCTTGTGAATAACAAAGTCTTCCAAAAAGACGCGCCGGTGAAATGGAAGTGCAGGAACTGCGGTCACATTCATGAGGGAAAAGACGCGCCAAAGATTTGTCCTGTATGCCAGCACCCTCAAGCTTTCGAGGAAGTAAAGGCGGAAAATTATTGATTCGCAGAATGCTTCTGAATCGATTGAATTCCATCTCTATATAAAAACTTGGTCTAATAGTTCTATATTGGGATGTTAAAATGAACTACGCCGAAGAATCGCTGAAATTGCATGCCAAAACAAAAGGCAAGATGGAAATCAAAAGCAAAGTCGCGCTGAATACAAAAGAAGACCTTTCGCTTGCATACACGCCCGGAGTTGCCGCAGTAAGCGCGGCAATTGCAAAAGACAAGTCAAAAGTCTACGAATACACTTCTAAAGGAAACACAATCGTAATTCTGACTGACGGCTCGCGCGTCTTAGGCCTTGGAAACATCGGTCCTGAGGCTGCGCTTCCTGTGATGGAAGGCAAAGCCGTTCTTTTCAAGGAATTCGGAGGCGTTGACGCGTTTCCGATATGCCTTGCAACGCAGGATGCTGAAGAAATAATCAAGATGGCACATGCGATAGCTCCTGTTTTTGGCGGGATAAACCTCGAGGATATCGATTCTCCAAAATGCTTTGAAATCGAGGAGCGGCTGAAAAAAGAGCTGGATATACCGGTTATGCACGATGACCAGCACGGAACGGCAATCGCAATTCTTGCAGGCCTGATTAACGCGCTAAAGCTTACAAAAAGAAAAATCGAGAGCGCCAAAATCATAATTCAGGGCGCAGGGGCTGCAGGAAACGCTGCTGCAAAGCTCATTGTTCTTGCAGGGGCTAAAAATGTCATTGTCTGCGACTCGAAAGGCGCGATTTATTCCGGCCGGCTGGACAACATGGATTTATATAAAATTCAGCTTGCTGCAATCACAAACAAATCCAGGTTTTCAGGAAGCCTTGCGGATGCGATAAAAGGCGCGGATGTTTTTATCGGCGTTTCTGCGCCTAACACGGTAACTTCCGGCATGGTAAAATTGATGGCAAAAGACGCTATTATTTTCGCGCTTGCAAACCCGGTTCCGGAGATAGCTCCTGAGGAAGCGAAAAGGGCCGGGGCGAAAGTTGTCGCAACAGGAAGAAGTGATTATCCGAATCAGATAAATAATGTTCTCTGCTTTCCCGGAATTTTCAGAGGAGCGCTTGATTCACGGGCAAAACAGATAACCGAGGAAATGAAGCTGGCTGCTGCAAAAGCGATTGCAGGACTTGTTTCTGATTCAGAACTCTGCGAAGAGTACATAATTCCATCTGCTTTGGACAAAAGGGTTGCAGGCGCGGTGGCTGAGGCGGTTAAAAAAGAGGTCATGAAAATCGTTGTGTAAATGGCGTGGATTTTCAAGCCTTTCAACGCCTTTTCGGTGATTGAAAGTAAAATAAGCCGATAGCGGATATTTTTATTATAACACTTACAAGTGGTGACAAATAGCAAGCTTTAAATACTCCCCTGACCAATATTGTTGGGATGATTATGGCAATTGACGAATTGCGTCCGACAGAGCAGGAGGTTTACAAGTGGGTACTATCTGCAGTAAAGCATTCGATTCATGTTGAATATTATCTCAAGAAATTTGAAGAGCTTGATGAATTAGACCTTAAATTCTATGGTGGTGAAAGACCGCATGATTTGATAGGTCCTGGAAACAAGCTTGAATTGGAAACAATCCTCGGATTTGCAACGCAATGGCGCAAGCCGGATGTGGAATCTAACCCCGCCCTAAAAAAAGCCATAGAGTTGCATCGCCAGCAATATCATCACATCATGTGGAATGGCGAAAAGCCGTCGCCAGATGCATCAGAGTCTGATTTGTGGTTTGGCGCTATTGATTCTGTTTGTTCGTTGCTTGAGCCGAGAGACTACCAGGGCGGAATTCATACGGGTTGGGATGAAATAATCGAAATCGCGAATAAAAACCCGCCGCAGAAAAAAGAGTACCTGCTAAAGGCAATCGACTATATGAAATGCATGCAGAAGCCTGAGTTGGATTTGATAACGTCGCTTTCAAATATTCAGAACATCGGCCTTGACCAGCACGTATATGACATGATAATCGCGCGAAAGGACGAAGCAATTAAAATGCTGGAAAAGCACGGTTACGATTTAACAAAAATGTAATAACCGCCTTTAAATAATTTCCTAAACGTCTTCTATCATGCTTATGGATTTTGAATCAGAACTGAATGCTGCGCTCGAAAAGCACAAGCCCAAGCGCGTCCTCCTTCAGGCGCCGGAAGGCTTGAAAACAAGATTGCAGGAGATGGCGAAATCAATTGAAGCGCGCGGAATTGAAACAATCATCTGGACAGAGCCGTGCTTCGGCGCGTGCGACATTCCGGATTCTGCGGCTAAAACTTTCGGCTGCGATCTGATAGTTCATATCGGCCATGCTCAGATGGGTGTCAAAAGCGAAGTGCCTGTCGCGTACATTGAATACTCTATGAGCGCGGATTTCGCAAAAATACTTGAGACTAATTTCGGCGCGCTTTCGAAATACCAATCTATCGGCCTGGTTACAACTGTACAGTATATCGGTGAAATCAAAAAAGCGAAAGAGTTTCTGGAAAAGAGCGGCAAAAAAGTTTTTATTGGAAAATCAAAATCATTGAAATACGCCGGGCAGGTGCTTGGCTGCAATGCAGAAGCAGCTACAACTGTTGAAAAAGACGCGGAAGCGTTTGTTTTTCTTGGCTCAGGGAGATTCCATGCTTTGGGCGTGCTGAAGAAAACATCAAAACCGGTGTTTATAGCAGATCTGGAATCTGGTGCGTTATCAGATATAACTCCGGAAAAAAGACTATTTGAAAAGAAAAGAATTCTCCTGAATCTGAAATTCAAAGATGCAAAAGCGGTAGGGATTCTTTTATCCACAAAAAAAGGCCAGAGTGCAGTAAAAAACATATTTGAACTGAAAAATAAAATTGAGGCTCTCGGGAAAAAAGCAGATATGATTGCCGCTGATTTTTTGTCGCCTGAAAAAATACTCGGCATGAAATTTGACATTCTTGTAAATTGCGCATGCCCGCGCATCGAGGATGACCTGGTTTTCAGGGAGCCGGTCATAAATGCAGACGAAATAGATTTTAAATAGTTTCTTCGTTAAGTAATTCCGGGTCCGTAGCTCAGCTTGGATAGAGCGAATGGCTTCGATGAGCGTGCAATGTGCAGAGCATATTTCACGTATGCAGAAACCATTAGGTCGGGGGTTCAATGGAATAACAAAATATTCCGAACACATCCCTCCGGGCTCGCTTATATTTTTTATCGGTTCGATGTATTTTCTTTTGTTATATGTTCTCCAACACATACGTTTTGATTGCTATTTATCAAAATCTCAATTAAAGTTGCGTGTGTGTATATAAGCTGTTCTTAACAATACATCCTATGCAAAACTGGCAGGCGCTCGCACTAAAAAAACAGACTCAGTTAAGCGGTTTTTCAAAGAAAGCAGAGCACGTTGCTATTGTTTCTTAATTGACTATTATTGATTGTCGTTTTTTCTTGACTCCCAATATGCAAACTATATAAACTTCAGTGAGAAAGATATGCTATGGCGTTAGAATGGGCAATTCTCGGAATACTTGCATTGATTGTCTTGGTGGCAATCTATTACCTTAATCGTATCAATATTCTTTCAAATCGCATCGACAATGCATGGGCTCAGATAGATGTTCAGCTAAAAAAGCGGGCTGATCTTGTGCCTAATCTTATCGAAACCGTAAAGGGTTATATGAAGCATGAAAAGGCAGTTTTCAAAGATGTTTCAGATGCTCACAAGGCCATGATGGGCGCGCAAACTACTGAAGACAAAGTAAAAGCAGGAAATGTGCTCGCTGGAGCGCTAAAATCAATTTTCGCGCTTTCTGAAAATTATCCCACGCTCAAGGCAAATGAGAATTTCAAGATGCTTCAGGAAGAGCTTTCAGGCATTGAAAATAAGATTGCCTATGCTCGACAATTCTTTAATGATTCTGTTCTTGAATATAACAACCTCGTGACCACAATACCTGGCAGCTTCTTTGCATTCGGCAAAGCTCCGAAGAAGTTCCTTGAGATTGAGGAAGCAGAGCGAAAGGTTGTTAAGGTCGCATTCTAAATAATATTGAGAAGAGTGGCAAAAACGAGCGATTCAGGCGGTTTTACGTTTTTTTCATTAAATTAGAGCCTAAGCATATTGAAAATAAGGCTTTTTATATGCTGAATCATATATTTTCTTTAATAGAAAGGTATATAAGTGTGTGCAACCATAGAGTAGTTACTCTTATATGACTCACCAAAGAGTTATGACACGAAATAAACATTTTTAAACATTCGCGTTCAATTTCTGGTGGGTTTAAAGGGTAAAAATGGTGTTTAAATGGGAAAAATTACAAAATTTATAAAAGATAGAGTGAAAGATGGCTCTGCCGCGATAACTGCTGCAGCTGCAAGCGTAGCGTACACTGCAAGTTCATTATATACTCACATGGCTCAAGATACAACAGGTAGCCTTCCACAGCGCCTGAATAATCTTCTAGACTATGGCGCTTCACAACTGCCTCATTCAGTTACTGATAAACTTATCGATCTTGGATACCTTCATAGTGATCCTACGGGATATGGTGTAGATGTGCCTAATGTTTCAACACCGATGGCAGCGGGATTCGCAGGCCTGACCGCCGGACTTCTTGGATGCAAATTGTCAGGAGATGACGCCAGAAAAGAGACGGAAGCATATAAGAAAATAGATGGCGCCATAATGGACGAAATAATCCAGGACTTAGAGAATGGCAAAGATATTGATTCATTGGATGAAACTCAAATCTATGACAACGTGCTTAGGAAACTGGAAAACGAAAAAGGCTCAGGGTTCTGGATTTTTAAGGACGGCAACAAACGAGCTTTGGAAACATTTAGCAAATACAAAGGCACTGTTGATCAGGAAGGTTCATACCTTAATGTAATCAAAGAACTTAAGGAGAATGCCGGAAAAGAAGGTTATGAGCGCTTAGCTACATATCTTAAGAACAAGCAACAGATGGATGAAGTGAAAGAAACAATTGACACCATCTCTCGCGAGAAAAACGAAATAACAGAAAATTTGAATCGCATATTGGATTATGCGCGCGTCATGAATGATACAGATTCATATCTCAGGGAACTCGGCATTGAACTGTTAACAGAAAATCCTGTTGAAGCCAGATGCATTAGGGAATATGTCTTCATGAAACTGTCAGAGTCAGACGACTTCAAACAATTCGACGGAGATCATGTGGCGGAAATGATAAATGATAAATTTAATGAGAAGTCGGCAGAGTATAAAGAAGTAGCAAAATATGTTGCTCCCGTCAAGTCTCCGGAAAAAGAACCTCTGAAAGATGAAGAACCGTCTGTTAAGGATGCGGAATTTGAGAAAACTGTTTCATCTCTTATAAAAGAGGCTGGTGAAAAAGGGCTTTCAAAAAAGGAGCTTTTCGAAAGCGTATTTGACAATACGTATGACCCGTCTAATACTAATCGAAGGGGACGCGAATTTTATTCAAGAATAAGCGATGCAATAAAAAATTACGTGCCCATCGAGAAGCCAAAAGAACCGGTTCAGAAAATCGGGCCCGAGATTCCAGTTACAGGCCCGGCATCAAACATCATTCCGGTACAAACAACATTTTCCATGGAAGAGGAAATAAAAGAGTTCTACCGGATGAATGAAGAGTATCAAGGAATGCTTGCTGAAGCAGAACAGAAAAAACTTGCGAAGGCTGAAGATAAAAAGCATGATAAACCAAAAAAGACCCGTAAATCGAATAAGGCTAACGTAAACATCGTTAGTATCGACAATTCAGTCAATATTGGTGAGACAAAGAACACACCAGGAACTTTGGTATATGTTAATGCAGGTGCAGACGACTTATATAAAGCCAGCTATCAAAATTTCGAAACTGTTGGCGACACTTTAAAAGCAATGGGCTTCAAATGAGGCCCATTTTATTTTTTATGCCATTGATAGTTTATATTACTTGTGGTGTGATAAATTACATATCTTAAGGGCATACACAACAATGCATTTTATCGCTTTTTAGATACCCGATTCATAAGTTTCTCCATTCGTTTTATGAATAGCTCAGAAGCTTCTAAAAATACTAATAGATCATCGCCAGAAATTGACGTGATTCTTTTATGCTCTATGTCTTTGTAGTATGTTACTATGTCAGAACATACATTTACCGTTTTATTATCCAGCATATTCTTTTTTACAAATAATGTTTCCAACAAATTTGGGAGCTTTCTCGGAATTGGCGGATCATATCCTGCAAGAACAATCGGTGCCTGGCCGGCATCTATTACCAAGTTATATATGGATGAGATTATTTCGCGCTTTATGTCACTATGGACTTTTAGGATTTTTGTCGGAGATTCTTTCATAACTAATTGTACGGATTCTCTTGTGCACGGTATCTTTCCTTCAAGAAGAAGCACTTTTAACGGCGCAAAAAATCCCGAAGGATCAAAGAGTATGATGCTTAGCCTCATTTCAGAATATAATTTTGCATCCATTGATTTTAAACGGTCCCAGTAATCAGTTATTTTATACACATTAAAATGGAACCTTATTTTATTGTCGTTTTTCAAAGAATCAAGACTCTTTTTTACTTTTCTAAACTCTTCATTATAACCCTTTTGTGTGTTGTTTATTATCAAAGATACATGAGCGAGGTTTTCTTTTTCTGCGCCATCCATATTTATTATCCATGCTGATTTTACAACTGGCGACTTGAATACATTTTCAAGGCTCTTTTCCACATATTCAAGCATATCTTTTAGATCCATATTTATCAACATTTATCAGTTTTCCCAAGTGCTTTATCGTGGCATTGGATACATGTATTTCGTGTGATGAAAGCTCAGAAAAGCGCTTTTGATCAACTTTGAGCTTCATTTCCATAATGTGCCTGATTGTACAAAGGTATGCTTCAGGTATGTATTTCTTTTTTTGTATTGCGGATTCAAACGCTAATATGACTTTTTCGTCTTTAATCACCTTATCAATCGGATGATTTATTGTCTTTTTCATCAGCTCCAAAGTTTCCTCATAGACGTGCATGACCTGGTCCTTTTTCTGAAGATACTCAAGCAGCTCGAATAAATATTCTGTTCTTTCAATAAATCCTGTTGAGGAGTGTATTAAATTGTCCAGACTTACTTTGTGTTTTATCATATATTTTTTTCTTTCATTTGAATGCAGCTTGAATATCTTTAACAGATTTACAAAAAATGCATATTCGTCTTCTTTGATTAAGTCTTTCTTTAATAGCGCCTTCATTTCCTTTGGCAGCTCTTCATAAGGGACAAACCGGTCGAAATACATCAGCACTGCCTGCGCGTTTGAAACGACCGTATCCGTAAGAATATTTATTGCTTCAGAATACATAGCATTTTCTGCTTGCGCAAATCCCAGTTTTGCCCGGTCAATCAGGATTGATGAGCGCTCTTCTTTTTTATATAGTTGGTTTCTCTTGAGAAGCGTTTGAAGGGATGCTATGAAGTCGGAGGTGTCATGAATCGGAATTGCGCTGTCTATTTCAGTGAGTATCCAGGGTTCTTCAGACCTTAATAGTTCCCAGAACGCCGAAAGGGATTTTGGGGGCTGTATGTGCAGTTTAAGCCCGTATTTCGCTGCTGATGTGTCTATCTGATTTAGCGTATCAATGAGAATGCCTAATTGTACGTCTTTGTACAAAATGTCGTCGTAAACCACATTTATGTCGATGTCAGAACTTTTTACATTTGTTTTACGTGCAGAAGAGCCGGATACATATATTATTTTGATGTGGTTTTGCGCGGATAGTTCCGAAAACAGCTGCTTTATTAGTTCTATTTCGCGATTGTTAATAAAGAACACCGGCATTACTTTGATTTCTTCTTGATGAGGTCCTCAAGTTGTTTCATTTGTTTGCTAAGTTCTCTGAGCTGTTGTGGTTTTGTGTGGTATTTTGTAGCATCGATGCCCACTTCATTTTTCATTCTGGCGATGTATTTCTCAGTAGTTATTCGTAGTCCGTTTTGATTCCCTACAATGTATGCATCCCTTATTTCTTGAAGCGTATTTCTTAGTTCGTCCTTCGTTCTATTGGCAGATATATTGTTTTTTCCAGACGAATTTGTTTTATATTCTTTTCCTAAATTTGTAGAACTTGCATGTGTTTCATCTCTGAGTTCGCCATACTCATCAGTTATGTCGGTTATCTTAGAGTGTACCACATTGTTTCTAACAGTTGTTTCTTTTTGTTTGTACTTGTTATTTTTTCTCACTTCAATTTCTCGTTGTCCTTCTGTCTTTAATTTTTTAAATAATGCATCATATTCTCTCTTAGCAGTTTCACTATTTGCATAAGTATTTTTTGTTCGTTCGCTGATTTGGCGATGTCCTTCAGCTTTTAGGTCTTTTTTGATTTTATCATAATCATCGATTTTGTTCGGTTGATACATTTCTTTTTTTCTTGCTTCAACTTGTTTATGCCCTTCCATCTTCAGATTTTTTAAAGTTTCATTGTATTCTTTTTCCTTTGAAGTCCGGGTATTTTTATATGCTGAATCCAACTTTTTTGCATTATTTTTTTGATAACTTTCTTCTTTTTTACGCCCCAGTAATTCATTCAATGTTCGTTCAGATAATGGCTTATTATGGATGTCTTTCTTTTTTCCATGCCCTAATGCACTATATAATCCACTGAAGCCGATTTGTTCCGGGTTAGTATTCTCGATTACCTTGTCTTTAGGTTTATTCGTATACGTGATGCGTGAATTATTAGACGTTCCACGGCCTTCTTTTCGATAATGCTCAAAGGCTTCTGGATCGGTTTTCATATATTCTTTAGAGTCTCTTTTCGGTTCATCGCCATTAATTTTTCTTTTTAAATCGGCTATGGTGTCCTGATGTGCCCATAATCTGTTTCGAACGTCAGACTCAGGGAGATTTGTGTAATCGTCATGCGTATGATTTCTGTTAGAACGCGATTTATTTGAATCCGCGCCAGAATTTGTATCGTTGAGATTTTTGTATTTGTTCTCCAGTTCTTTTTTGGTTTTCTCTACCTTTTCAGAAATCTTTTTGCCGCCGCGTTTTGCATAATTTATTGCATTGCTTAGCATAGCGCTTCCTGCAGCAAATGATGTGACTCCGGCCAGCTCCACGGCGTGCGGGAATGTGTTTGGGATCCCGCCGCTCATAAGCGTATTGTATGTTGTTTCCATAGAACCCGAGAAGTATGATGCTGCAAGTCCGCCAGCTAATGCTGCAGCAGCAGCCCCTTTTAAACCCATTGCTTTAACAGTTTCTTTTCCAGTTTCTGCCACATATTTGCCCATCTTGCTTTCATATATGCCGTCTTTAATTTCCGATATTTTTCCTTTGTATTTATTTCCCAAATTTTTTAGCGCCTGTAACACCATAAAATCACCTCAATAATTCTCCATGCAATACTTTCATGAATTTAATTTGGTCGTCAATGAATAGCAGCACGCCTTTTTTTGTCGTGTCTTTATTGTCGAATGCTTCTTGAATGTATTCTTTTTGCGCTTCAAAATAACCGATCCAGCCATTTATGATTCCCTGAAGCTGTTTAATCAAGCGCCAGTCCTTTGATTTTTTTGCTGAATCGCATTTTTCAATTAAAGAATTTATGAGCGTGTCATAATGTTGCTCTGCAATCGCCATTTTAGAATTAAATGCCCTTTCGCCAGAAATTTGTTTTTGTCCCCCTTTTGATTGAGATGATATCATTTAAATCCCCTTATTACATATTCATTGTGCTTAAGTGATATATAAGCTTTAGAAGAAATACTCGTTAAGATATTTACGATAATTTCGAAATAGGTTTTATTTTTACTTCTATCACTTTTCCATAAACAACTTTCTTCACGCTGTGCATCTCGACTAAATCGCGCTCTATCGGCTTGAATTTATCGGGCAGTGTAAGTTCGGCAACTTCCGCCTTCAGCGATTGGTTTGCGTCTTTTTTGGCTTTCCATATCGCGCTGTTCAGCTCGATTATGTCCGCAGTTGAGAAAGAAACCTGCTTTGGCGCTTTTGTTGGCTCAGGGAATTTTTCTGCATGTATGTCATGAAAATCTTTTTGCTCATGGCTCGGATTTTCAAGCTTTCCAACCTCTTTCGGCGATTGGAAATCGCATCCACAAAGCTCGCTGTAAATCTTATCCGTGATAAACGGCACAATCGGCGCGAGTAATTTCAGCGATTCGATTAGAACCTGATGGAGTGTGTAAAGCGCTGCGTTTCTTTCCTTTTCACTGTATTTGCCGGTTTCATTATACGCGCGATTCTTAACCGTTTCAAGATAGTTTGATGAAAACACTTCCCAGACAAAGTTCTTGATTTTCATCGCAGGATTGTGGAAATCGTATTCTTCATAGCTATTTTTTGAAAACTCAATCAGCTCGTTAAGCTCGCCCAAAATCCAGTAATCAATAGGCTGCAGCTCTGAATCCTTTAGCTCTGCTTTCGGGAAGCTTGAAATAAATCTGCTCGCGTTCCACAATTTTATCAAAAATTTATTTCCTGACTCGATTCGCGGGAACGAGCACATGATGTCTGTCGAATGGATGTTGCCTTCAAGCGCGCACCAAAGCCTGAACGACTCTGCGCCGTATTTCTCGATGACTTCCTGCGGATTTATGACATTTCCGAGGGATTTTGACATCTTGTTTCCTTTCTCATCAACAACATGGTAGTGTATCCAGACATCGCGGAAAATCGGCTCGCCAAGAAGCTGGTGGCATCGCAGAAGCGTATAGTATAGCCACGTCCGGACAATTTCGCGCCCCTGCGGCCGGACTGTGACGGGTTTGTGGCTTGCGAAAAACTTCGGCTTGTCAGCATAATGCATTATGTAAAGCGGCGAAATTGATGAGTCAAACCACGTGTCAAAGACGCGCGCTTCACCCTCGAATTCCTTCGACTTGCATTTCGGGCACTCTTTTACAGGCGCGGGCTCCTTCCACGGGCGGTAATATTTGCCTTTCGGAGGAACGATAGTCTCCCCGCATTTCTTGCAGTACCAAAGCGGTATTTCTGTAGCATAATACCTGCGCCTTGACACTGCCCAGTCCATCGAGACCGCATCAATCCAGTCGAGAAGAATCTGCCTGCTTTGCGGAGCATAGAATTTGAGATTCATTGCCATTTTGCGCATGTCTTCCTTGAACTCCAGCTGGCGCACATAAATCTCTTTCATCGCGACGAATTCTATCGGCGTCTTGGACCTCTCGCAAATGGGCGTTCTGTGGCTTGATTTTACCTGCTTTTCGATGAGGTTTTTCGCCTGCATTTCCTCGATTATTTTTTTGCGCGCCTCTTTCACTTTCAGGCCTTTTAAGAATCCGGCATTCTCATTCATTGTGCCGTCAACGTTTATTGAATATATCGGCTCAAGCTTTTCGTCCCGGAAAAATCTTATGTCGTTTGAGTCCCCGAACGAGCACATCATCACAAGCCCGCTTCCGGCGTCAATTTTCGCATACGGGTGCGCCTTTATCGGAATTTCCTTTCCGTAAATCGGCGTGATTGCGGTTTTTCCTGCAAGTGATTTGTAGCGCGCATCCTCGGGGTTGAAAATCACCATCGCGCATGAGCAGATTAATTCGAGGCGAGTGGTTGCAATTATGATGTCTTTTCCTGTTTCCTTGATCTTGAATTTCACGTAGTTGAAGGTCATTTCCTCGTCCCGGTAATCGATTTCCGAGTCCGCTATTGTTGTCCTGCATTGCGGGCAGTAGTTGTTGACTTTTTTATCCTCGTAAACAAGGCCCCTTTTCCAGATATCGATAAACGTTGCCTGTGTCAATGCGCGGTATTCCGGAGAATCCGTGTAATAGACGTCGCCGATATTGTTTCCGAGGTCCCACGAGCAGAACGAATGCCCGAGCTTGTAAAACGTATCAACTGACGCCATGCTGAATTCTTCGAGAAGCTTCTCGCAGTATTCGATGAATTTTTCGCGTCCGACAATTGCCGGAAGCACATTGAATTTTTTCTCTGCTGCGACCTCAATCGGAAGCCCGTTGCGGTCAAGGCCAAGCGGAAATAGAACTTCATGGCCGGTCATGCGCTTGAAACGCGCGAACATATCCATCAGGGTATAAACTGTTGCGTGCCCGATATGCACCGGCGCATTTATATATGGGGGCGGCGTGTCTATAGAGAACACTTTTTTCTTGGTCTTTTCGTTGAATGCATAGCGCTTTGATGCGCGCCATTTATGGCGTATGGGCTCTTCCATTTCCTTTGACCATGTTTTATCTTCTAAAGGCATAAAATTCACAGAATTGACTAAAGTCGCTATTCAAATTATTGGCGGGAAATGATTTAAAGATATAATTTACGGGTTTTTCCGGTTCGCGCGCCATTATATCGGATTATTCAGTATTCAGTGATTACCTATATATACATAATCGCACAAAATAAAAAACATGTCCGATTTCATCAAAGTTCTCGCAGCAGGTTTGATAATGATCATTGTTGCGCTTCTTATATCCGGTTCTTCTGTGTTTCAGGAAGAAGGAACCACATCCAACGTCACGATTTTTTCACAGAGCCTTGTTGGGCAGATCGGTTCTGTGCAGGAGACGTTTCGGCGCATTTCCCTCGGCTCTTTTTCAGTCGGCCAGACTTTGGGAGAAGAAACTGTAAATAATATCAGTGAAGCAAAAATCGAGAACGGCTGGTTCAGGGAGCATTCCGAATCATTCCAGTTCCCGGGAGATGGCGCAGTCGGCGCGTACCTGACATTCACAGTGGCTGATATGAACAAATACGGCAGCCTTCAGCTTTTTTTCAACGGAAGAAAGATTTACGACAACATGACCGGCAAAGGAACCTACCGCGTTCAAATCACTTCGCCTGAAGCGACAAATACTATTGACATAAAAGCGACATCGTCAGCCGAAAAATTCTGGGCGCCCACAACATACATATTGAATGACATAAAGCTCGTTGTCAAGCGCTATGGAGAACAGGAATATGTGATTCCGTTCAATGTCTATGATTACGAAGCAGTGGGCTGGAGCACAGGCCGCCTTATGTTTGGAACCGATGATGCAACAATAGCTGGAGACCTTGTTGTGAGTGTCAACGGGCAGGAAATCTATCGCGACAGGCCGATTTCAAGAAGCCTGATACACCAAACGGATTTCACGCGCGACAAAGCCCAGATACATGCAGGAGAAAACACAATCCGCTTCAAGACTGAGAAAGATGCAAAATACGATCTTTCAAACGCCGAATTGATTATGTTCTTTTTTACAGGAAGCGAGAGCGTTGAGAAGAAATTATATTTCAGCCTGGGTGAAGGCCAGCTCGCGCTCTATAAGGGGCAGAATTCTACAGGCAGGATAACATTTGATGTTGATGCGGTTTATCTTGACCGCGGAATCACAGTCACTGTCAACAATAAGCCGATTGAGCTTTCAAAAGTCGAAAGCGAAGCCGATTTCAAGGAGAATTCAGTCACTTTCGACATGAATGACCTGCGCTCAGGAAGAAACACAATTACATTCAAGACGCGCGGCTCATACAATATAGGAAATGTAAGGGTGCTGTCAATCGCGCCAGCGGATGCAAGCGACCCAGTGGCGGACACAAATACGGTTAATTAGTTTTCAATTTTTCTTCAAGAATTTCTTTCATCTTTAGCGCATCCGCCTCAAGCAGCGGGCTTTCGCAGATGATTGTCATATCCAGACTGCGCCGAAGGATTTCATGCGCAAGAGGTGCGAATTGCGGGCTTCCGATCGGCTCGTGGTTGCGCTCGTTTCCCCGTTCTAATGAAACTGTGCTGTAATTAATTCCGGAAAAATGGCAATGCAGATGAGGAGCGAAAGCGCGGCAATACGTTGAAATCGTGATTGAGCGACGATGAGAATATTCTTTTGCAGCATCAAGCACCTTTGCATAATCTATATGCCCTGCCTGCCTTGCATAGATGTGCGCAAAATCAATTACAGGCGCGCATTCTTTCAGTTCTTTGCACAGTTCAATGATTTCGGAAAGCGTCCCGAACTGCCCCTGCTTTCCGCTGGTTTCAAGGCCAAGAATTATGTTCCAGCTTTCCTTTTTGATTTTTTCCGAAAGTTCTGTGCAGGCATTGCGTATTTTAGCTATGGCCGCTGCTTTATCAGCGCCGTAAAAACCTGCATGCACGACAACTATTCTTGCGCCCATTGCAGAGCCGCGTTCCAGAGTATCAATTATTCGCGTTTTGCTTTCTGCAATAGTTGCGCTGCTTTCGCTTGCAAGGTTGATGAAATACGGCGCATGAACCGAAAGATCGATTCCATGTTCTTTTGCTGCAGCGCCGACTTTTTTTGCAGTTTCAATCGACATATTTACGCCGCGCACGAATTCGACTTCCATCGCTTCAAGGCCAAGCTCTCGGACGCGCGCGATTCCTGAAATCGTGTCGCGCTTTGGCGACGATACCGGAACCCCTGCTGTGCCGAATTTGACAGTCAATGCCATAAAAGAAATTGGCGGGATTAGAATAAATAGGATTTGCGTTGCTTAGAATTCATGCTTTTCTATGTCAACTATATTTGAAGCATTGAAATAGTTTTCGGTTCTTCTGGAATCATCGTATTTTTCAAAGCCAACAAATACGCCGTCTTTAAGGACGCCATTTTTCAATAACTGCATTATCTCTTCGATGTCCAGATATATTTTGCCGGAAGCGCTTACCAATACTTTATCTGCCTTGAGTTTTACTTCTTTTTGATAAAGTTTCCTGTCAAAGGTTACCTGTTCCTTTTCGCTGCCTTAAGGGTTATTGTGTAAGTCGCCATAGAATATCTTTGGCAAGTTAGGATTTAAATAGGCTTGAATTACTTAGATTCGCTTTGAATATTGAAGTTATCTCGTTTCACTCGAAGCTATGAGGATTTCAGCTTGACTGAAAAGCCTAGAGCAAGCAAAGCTTGCGAAAGGACACCCCACCTAAAAATCATCTCGCTTCGCTAAGCTTTTTCAGTTTCGACTTCACCTTTTGCATCCTCGTATGTGTCTTTCAAATAATTGTATACTTCTTTTGTAATGTGGTATGGCACCTCCACTACAAGAGATCCCTTCCATTTATGATCAGAATAATACGGAGGGTCCTCAAATCTCCAAACCCCCTCGATGCCAGCAAGTATGCCGCAAGTTGCAAGTAGTAAATCATTTCCTGAAGTTGTTCCATATACCGTCATAGCAGCTCCGCTACAAAATTCGGCTATTGCGGATATACGAGTTTGAGTTTTCGGTTCTAACGCTCTCGTTTTTAACCAAAGATGCAGTTGGGCGTCACACGGCACAAACGGCGTCAGGCAGCTTACTGCAAGCGCACCGTAGTTAAAAGCATTCTCTCCGATTTTTTTGGCGGTTTCTGCAATCGCTTTGTAGTTTGTCATTTTTATTACCCCCTTTCCAAAAGTAATTCTTTTGAACCTCAGCTCTATTTGATAACTCCATAAAGATTTAAAAATCTTCTTCCGATAAAGCTTTAATATTTTCTTGCAATACTAAAAGATATGCCACAGAAGCGCGACTATTACGAAGTCCTGGGCGTCAAGAAAGACGCGACAGACGAGGAGATAAAAAAGTCTTACCGAATACAGGCAAGAAAGTTCCATCCGGATGTCAATCCCGGGAACAAAGACGCTGAAGAGAATTTCAAGGAAGTGAATGAGGCTTTTGAAGTACTGAAAGACCCCCAGAAACGCGCGCAGTACGACCAGTTCGGCCACGCTCCCTTTGCAGGCGGCGGCGCAGGCGCAGGAGCCGGAGGATTCAGTGGATTCGGCGGAGGCGGTGGTAGCGCAGGATTTGAGAACTTCGAGGATCTTTTCTCAAGCTTTGGTTTTGGCGACATATTTGATGTTTTCACAGGAGGGCGAAAAAGAGGCGGAAGGCGCGGCGGCCCTGTGGACGGCGCAGACCTGCGGTTTGATTTGAAAATTACGCTTGAAGAAGCGTTCGCAGGCACTGCCAAAAAAATAGATGTTCCTCGATACGAAAAGTGCCCGACATGCAAGGGCTCCGGAGTAAAGCCGGGAACATCGCTTAAAGAATGTACAAAATGCGGAGGCAGAGGCGAAGTCCAGGCAGTGCAAAGAACTCCTTTCGGCCAGTTTGTCAGCGTCAGGACATGCGATAAGTGCGGAGGACTTGGAACGGTTGCTGAGGCGCTTTGTCCTGAATGCGACGGCGCGAAACGGGTGGAGAAGACGCGCACAATCGATGTTAAAATCCCTGCTGGTGTAAGCACGGGCTCGCACTTGAGAGTTGAAGGAATGGGCGAGGAAGGCACAAACGGCGGATATTCCGGCGACCTTTATGTTGTTCTTCATGTCGATCCGCATAGCGTTTTTGACCGCTATGAAAACGACCTTTACGCAAAGACCTCGATAAGTATTCCCCAGGCGATTTTCGGGGCAGAGGTCGAAGTCCCGGCAATCAAAGGCAAGGTCAAGCTTCGCATTCCGCAGGGGATGCAGAGCCACACGATTTTCAGGATTAAGGGCCAGGGAATGCCTGATGTGCGTACCGGCAAGCGCGGCGACCTTCTTATACGGGTTGTTGTGAAGATTCCGGAAAAGATGAGCGTGAAAGAGCGCGACATACTTAAAGAATACGCAAAGGTTGCGGAAGGCACAGAGGCGAAGGTGGAGAAAGGTTTCTTTGACAGGTTTAAAGAATATATCTGAGTCCCGTAATTAATTTAAACCATTGAAACGTATGAATGTACTATGGCAAAAATTGTACTGATCTCGTGCGTTAGCAAAAAGCGGCTAAATAAAGCGAAGACCAAAGAATTATATGTAAGCCCTCTTTTCAAGATGAATCTTGCCTATGCGAAATCACTTAACCCGGATAAAATCTTTGTTCTTTCTGCAAAATACGGCTTACTCGGCTTAGAAGAAGAAATTGAGCCCTACGACTTGACATTGAATCAAATGCATTCGGAGGTAATTAAAGAATGGGCGAGCGGGGTTATCGAACAGTTACGCAAGGTTGCAGATTTCGAAAATGATAATTTTGTATTCTTGGCGGGAAGCAGATATCGAAAATTCATAATCCCGCATATCAAAGGATATGAAGTTCCTCTAAAAGGATTAAGCATAGGAAAACAATTGCGATTTCTTAAAGGGCGATTGAAATGAGTGAGATGTGCAATAAACTTCATCAACTATTCAACGGAATGAAGCGATTTCATTTCCCATTTGATGAAAAGGATATTCCAGAAAACGGAATTTACATCTTATTTGAGAAGGGAGAAAAAGCTCATGGTGTGGATAGAATCGTTAGAATCGGAACGCATACCGGTAAAAATCAGTTAAGGTCAAGGTTATTTCAGCATTTTATCAATGAAAACAAAGACAGAAGTATTTTTAGGAAAAACATCGGTCGGGCTCTGCTTAATGGGAATAAAGATACTTTCTTGAATGACTGGGAAATAGACATGACGCCAAAAAAGGCGAAGGAACAGTTCTCTGACAAAATAGACTTTGAGAGACAAAAACAAATTGAGAAAGGAGTTACTAACGAAATTCAGCAAAAATTTAGCTTTGTTGTTTTTGATGTGTTTGAAAAAGATAAACGCCTCGACATAGAATCCAAGATTATTTCAACAGTTTCTTTATGCGAGGAATGCAAACCATCTGAAAATTGGCTGGGCTTATCTTCACCAAAAGGAAAAATACGGGAAAGCGGGCTTTGGTTGGTTAATGAATTGTATAAGGAACCATTGCAGGAAGACGACTTCCAAGAACTTCAAGCAATTACTAATCGTAACCTGTCGTCGGCACCCGAAGTTGACTGAATTGAAAATTTCTCTCACTAACCTTTATTAACCACGCCCGCCAAAGGATTCTTATGCTCCAAAAAATCAAACGCGCGCTTAAGGCCGAGAAAAACGTGTTATTCGCTTACGTTTACGGCAGTTTTGCAAGAGGCGAGCCCGATTGGCACTAGATAAATTCCGCGTTGTCTATAAATTCCTTCTTTCTAAAATACTGTTATGCCAACTTATATTTTCATTGATGAAAGCGGCGACTTAGGGCTCAATGGCTCAAAATACATGATATTGACCGCGCTTATGGTTTCTGATTATGTCCCTCTTGACCGGCTGATAAAGAATATGCGCAGAAATAAGTTCAAGAAAGATTTGAGAAAAGCTGAGGAAATAAGGGCTTGTAAATCGTCAAAAGAAATCATAAGGTATATGTTATGTAAGCTGAACGATGTTCCAAATGCAAAAGTGCTGCACGTTGTGCTTGAAAAAAAGAAAATTTTAAGCGATTATCTGAAAAACAACAAGCACAAACTCTACAATTATGTTGCAGGAAAACTTGCGAAAAACTTATTTGCTGGTGAGGATGACTTGGATGTGCGAATCGACAAGTCCAAAGGAAAGCAGCTTCTGCAGGAGGACTTCAACAAATATTTTAAGAAAATTTTGAACTCAAAATCAAACGTTTCAATAAATCACAGTTGGTCACATTGCTGGTCGGGGCTTCAATTTGCTGATGTTTTGGCATGGTCGTGTTTTCAGAAATTCGAGCATTCGAATTCAGAATATGTTGATTTGTTAAAGATAGAACAAGAGGTTTACCATGTTTGGTAACTTTCTATAATAAGTATGCAGAACCAAGAAGCACTTAGAGCGTGCACCTCAAGGTACACTGGCGTCTTGGCTTTACCTGCAACTATTATATTTAGCAGCACACATATTTAAAGATTTGCTAGAAATCGGAGAATGTTCGGCATTTTGATGTTGTAAAGGCCATACATTCATCGTCGTTCAATAACTTCCGAGTTTTTCAACCACCCATCATAGATATATTGGTCATCAGTAATGACTTCCATACCCATTTCCTTCAATTGTTTTTCGGCACATTCGATACATATCCCTCTAAGTTGTCCGGTCAAAAGCACAGTTTTGTATTTCTTCATACATTCCACATCATTTCCGGAAAATGTTGCATAGCCTTTATGATGAGTTGGTATCATCCTATCGATTAAATCTGATTCCAACAAAAACCAAGTCTTTAGGAATTTATTCGCCGGTTCATAAAGAATGGCTGGTGTATCACCTTTTTCAACCAGTAAACGTTTCAAGTTCTTTTTATATTCACTATATTTTGGATCGGCAAGCGTTTTGATCGCTTCAGTATCATATAAATCTTGCGGTACTTGTACGTTATCAAAAAAACTCATATCAATTACAGGAAAGGTTTCTGTTTCCGCATATAGTGGATGAACCACAACAATAGCGTCATATTTTGAATTCATAGTATTCACCAATTAGTAGTTATATATATTTGGGCGTATTTAAGCTTTTCGGCGCTTCATAGTTAGACCATCTTGACATATTGAGATATAAGAATTTCCCTCATTGTTTGAGATCGTAAGCACCGAAACAGATTGAGTTAGAAAGAGTATCATCGTTTCTTCATTCACATTTTCCAAATGAAGAAACTCTTAAACCCTCATTTCCTGCTCGCAATAAAGGCATTTCAGTCGCGCGGGTCTCCTTTCAATAACTTTGAACTCGCTTGCCACATCAGGCTCCCTGTTTGAGACGCACACCGGATTATTGCATTTTGCAACTCCTTTCAGGCTTTCCGGAAGGTTTGTCTTTTCCTTTTTTATTACTTCAAAATCGCGTATGGTGACAATGGTTGCATCGGGGCTTACAAGCGCGATATGGCTGTATTCAGGCGGCGCCAGGTACTTGTCTTCGATTCTTAAGACATCTTTGATTCCCATGCGCGTACTGGAAACATTCACTGCAAGTATGACTGTCCTTCCTTCGATTCCTTTTAATGCGCGCAAAACTTCTGCGCCTTTGCCGGCTTCTATGTGGTCAATCACTGTGCCGTTCTTTATTTTTTCCACGCGGAGTGTTTTGCCATTCATTTTTAATCATTCTCCATATTCATTGGATTAAAAAGCTTGGCGCAAAACGCCATGATTTTTAATCATTCTCCATATTCATTGGATTAAAAAGCTTGGCACGATTTTGAACCATCGCAATCTGATTGGGTTCAAAAGCTTGGAAATCGGAGAATTTCCATGAAGTGTCATGATTATTTCACCGAACCTAATAGAAGCGCAATCAGCGCCATTCTTACCGGAAGCCCGTAAGCAGCCTGCTTGAAATATACTGCGCGCGGGTCAGAATCCACCTCATAAGCAATCTCATCAACCCTCGGCAGGGGATGCATCAGTATCATGTCCTTTTTTGCAAGAGACATCACTTTTTTGTCAATTATGTTGCGGCCCTTGACGTCGAAATATTCCTTTTCCGAGCCGAAGCGCTCCTTTTGTATTCTCGTCGCATAGAGCACATCAAGCTGCGGCACGACATTTTCGATTTCCTCATGTTCCGAAACATCAATGCTTTTTGCTGCAAGCTGGTTAATTACATATTCAGGCATTTTCAGCTGGTTCGGCGAAATGCAGTAAATCTTAACCCCTTTAAAAAGCGACAGCGCGTAAGCAAGCGAGTGCACAGTCCTTCCGTATTTCAGGTCGCCGAACAGGCCGATTTTAAGCCCTTCTACGCTTCCTTTTTCCTTCATAATCGTGAACAGGTCAAGAAGCGTTTGCGTCGGATGCTGATGCCCTCCATCGCCTCCGTTGATTACCGGAACACCAGACGCTTCTGCAGCGACTTTCGCAGCCCCTTCTGCAGGGTGGCGCATTGCGATTATGTCCGAATAAGACGCAGCCATGCGTATTGTGTCTGAGAGCACCTCGCCCTTTTTGGCTGATGTGACTTGAGCATCAGCGAATCCGATAACGCTTCCGCCAAGCCTATGCATCGCGCTTTCAAAGGACATGCGCGTCCTTGTGCTGGGCTCAAAAAACAGGTTTGCAAGAATTCTGCCTTTGCATATTTCCGAGCCGGTCTTCGCCAAAGGCAGCATTTTCTCCGAGATAGAGAATAGCTTGTCTAAGTCCTCTCTGGTCAAATCCTCAATAGAAATTATGTCGCGTCCTTCCAGGCTCATGCGCATCAAAAATTATTGGAATGGAAGCTATTTAAACGAAAGAATAACAACTAATTATGATTTGCTATGTCAAAAATCCGGTCAATACCGAATCTTACTAATGAAGAATTTCTTCACGTTCTAAAACAGGTTCCGACGATTGTTGTGGAGGCAATCATAGTGGGCGAAAACGGTATATTGCTTGGAAAGCGAAATACTGAGCCTTTCAAGGGCATGTGGCACTTGACGGGCGGATTTGTGTATTATAACGAGAAAATATCAGAAGCCGTAATAAGGGTCGCAAAGCGCGAAACAGGCGCGAATGTTGAAATTGTGAAGTTTCTTGGCGTCTACGAGTATATAAACGACGACCCGCGCGGCCATATAATTGCGCTTGCGCATATCATAAAGATTGCCGGAGGAACAGTTGCGCCGAATTCGGACAATACCGAGCTCGAATATTTCAGGCGCGCGCCTGAGGATATGATTCCGTATCAGAAGAAGATTTTTAACGATGCGTTAAAAAGCTGAGAGCGAAGCGAACGACGGATATTTGAGAATGCGAGGATATGGTTGTAATGATGCTTGAAAAAACATTGCCGATTGTCGTTGTTTTTATCTTTGGGTATCTCATGAAGAAAGCGGGTGTTCTCGAGAAAAAAGATGCGAAAATTTTCGGAAAACTCCTGATCAATCTTGTCGTTCCAGTCATTATCATAAACACATTTTCGAAAATATCTATAGATTCCAGCCTCGTTTATCTCCCCGTATCCGCACTGATTGTGGTTTTATCGTTTACTATACTCGGTTTTTTACTTGCGCGCCTCCTCAGGATTTCCGGCAAAACAAAAGGGGCTTTTATAACCGTGATGCCTACTCTTGAGGGCGGAAGCATCGGTTATGCGTTCATGCTTTCTGCTTTCGGGGAAATCGGCCTTTCACGAATCGTTCTTTTTGACTTCGCAAACGCGATATACCTCTTCACTGTTGTTTATTTCATTTCCGGCAGATTCGGAAACGCAAAGAAAAACATAATGGATTCCTTGATAAAACTGCTCGAGACGCCGCTTATATGGGCGATTGTTATCGGATTTTTCCTGAATCTTACCGCCGTTAAAAATTCGCTTCTTTCAGGAACGCTTGATGTCATAAGCGGCAGCATATTGTTTCTCGTGATGCTCATGCTGGGACTCGAATTTGAGCCGGAAATAGAGTCTTTTAAGCTGCCTGTCGTTACGGTGATTTTAAAAGCATCGATAGGACTTGTGCTCGGATGGCTGGTTTCCTCATTTTTTGGCTTTAGCGGTATTGAAAGAATTGCTGTGATTATGGGGGCGTCCCTTCCGCCGAGTATACTGACACTGGTATTCTCTGAAGAAAATAACCTTGACACAAAATATGTCGCGAGCCTGCTTTCGTTTGCTTTGCCTTTCTCGCTTATTTATCTTACAATCCTGCTGAATGTTATTTGAGCGAATGTGTAAAGAACTTATTTACTTGTGCTTCCGCTTTCTTTTATATATTTGACAGCGCTTTTGAATGTTTGTAAGCAGTTCAACTATTCAATCCCGATAACCGTCAGGTCTTTAACAGTCGCACTCACGCCAAGAATTCCTGAGACCGAAGGCTTTGTTCTTCCGTCATCGCCGGTTACAAGCTCTTTGACATAAAGCCCGGCTTCTGTTTCGACTTCAATTTCCAAAGTTTTAGGGTTGACGAGCTTCGCTTTTATTGAAAGCACCTTGCGCCTTCGCACGATATCCGCGCGCCTGTGAACTACCCGCAGAGGAGTTCTCTGGCTGATTGATGTTTTTAGCTCGCTTAATTTCTTCAAATCCTTCGCTTCAACAGGGTTTTCAAGAGAAACAGTCATTTTGTATGTTTTATGCGCCTTCTTTTCCTTTACCCGCACAATCTCTTCCTTGCTTGCGATTTTAAGGCCTGAAACATGCACTTTTTTGGCATCAGCCGCCTTGAACTTTATCTTTTTAAGGTCAATTTTTCGGATTCTCGGTTCAAGTACCTCGATTACGAACTCCCTCCAATCAAGGCAAAGCACGTCAGCATCTTCCCGTCCGGCGCCATGAAATCGCGTTCCAGTGCCTTTTGTAGCTTTCAGGAATGGATCAGCCACTATCTCCTGAACGCTGGTCTTTGCAAGCCTTCCGGTCCAGTTGCAGTTGTCGCACCCTGCGCCGTGGCATCGCGGGCAGTACCACGTAGTCTGCGGGATTTTCACAAGTTTCTTGTATCTTCCTATGAAATATATTGGATTAAGTGTCAGCTCTATCGCATTTTTCTCAAGGTTCAGGAGCAGCACAATATCCGGATTTTTCAGGTCGACTTCTTTTTTCAGGTCGTGGGATAGCTGTTTTCCAACCGCGCGCCCTATTTCGGTTTTTATCGATTCGCAGTAATCTATTCCGCTGGCCTCCCAGAGTTTTTCTTCGTTGTCAAGAAGCTTTTTTGATAAGGTTACGCCAATATGAAATGTCTCGAATTCAATTCCTTTGAGTTCCTCTATTGCTCTTTTTGTTATTTCGTCAATTTTTTCAAATATGCCGCCGCAGACCCAGCAGGGTTTCAATTCTTTTCCTTCCGGTTTTTGTGGCACCTTTAGAATCCTGAATTTTATAATTTCAAAATTTTCGTTGAAAGGGACTTCTCCCTTTTCTGCATACATTGCAAGAACAGTTCGTATTGCGATACCTCGTTCCTTGTTGGTGTAGCCTGACAGAAGCTGTCCGAATTGCCGTCCAAGGCAATTGTCGCATACGCAGCCGGTTTTAAGCACTTTTTCAGCAATTTTTAGAACCTTGCTGGAATCTGGGTTCAAAGGCTTTACGTGATTGTCAGTTTCACTATTGCTTGAAGCCTTCAGGCTTTTCAATACGTATGTGCTCGGTTTAGGAACTTTCATACCCTATTGTTGCAGAGGAATCATTAAAAAGATATTCGCATGGCGTTCCTTTTTAGGCTTGTTTTTTCTGGGCTTCCAGGTTATAAAGGATGCGCACAAGCTCGCCTTCATTTTCGATAACTGTGGGGATACTTTCTTCAGGAATTCTTTGCCTCAAAGCATTGAAGTATCCTAAAAGGTCTTTTTCAGAGTAGAAAGATAGCATTGTAAACAGCATCCTGACCACGATATCCGCACCATATTTTTTGCAGAAAGGCATAAGATTGGATATGAATACAAACATGCGTATGTCATCAAATATTGTGGAGCCTTCGTGTTTTATTGTGCCGAGGTCATTCTTGTAAAGTTTGTTTAGAAGATCCCTGTCGAAGAGGATCTGGCGGTTATGCTCTATGAATTGCTGCATCATTGGCATTTTTTCGATTATGAACCCATTCAGCGACCAGCCGCTTTGATTGGTCAGTTTATGCTTCTCAAGCACATAGGAGGGTATCCAGTCAAATTTGGCTATCGGGCCTTTTTTTCCATCCTCGAGGTATCTCTGTTCAACCATGTTCTTGAAGAGTGATTTTCCAAGGCCTTTTTCTTTATGATATAGATAGTTTGTTTTTATTTTCCATTCTTCCTGTATTTTGAAAAGTGACGTTCCTTCAGGATTTCCTGCACATTCAAGCCAGATTAGCCAAAAGTTGCTATAATCAAAAAGTTTTTTCATTTTGTAATCCCCTTTAATGTATTAAATTTGCCTGTATTTTTTAACGCATTTATGCACACTAAGTATTGGTGTACTATTATGCTGCTGCCTCTGATTTCAAATCAAAATCAGATAGCTCCATTATATTTAGTATTAATGTACTATATATTCTTTTAGATTTAACTTTTTCCGAAAATTAGGGGGTCTTTTTGGGCATGGGCAAAAAAGTTTTGGCTTAAAATTCTTTATGAAAAATAATGGTATCTATATACTATTACGTCAATACCATAAGGCTTTATATACTGTGAAAAGCACATAGAGTATACTCATATTAATATTTTATGGGAGTTATACTATAATGGGAGTTAAAGGGGAGATAAAACATGAAGTCTAAATTAGGATACATTTATTTAACAGCTTATGCTGTTTTGGCTTTCTTGATTGCCGCTCAATCTGTTAATGCCGTATCGAATGATACTGTCACAGTGAATATCAACATTTCTTCTGTCGGGGCCATAATTGTATCTCCAAACTGGCTTTCATGGACTGCCGGAAATCTCGGTTCTATGAATCCTGGATCAGATTCTCTTGTGAGTTTTTTGATTATAAAGAATGTTGGTTCTGTGAATGTAAGCAATGTGTTCATGAATGCCAGCACAGTTTCTGATGAGTCTTCAAATCCTCTTCAGACCGCAAATGCATCCAGTTTTTCTGCAGCTGGATTGGTGATGGTTAAAAATGCGACAGACGCATCTTACTCCCATGCAGGGCGCATTGAATGGAATCTTTCAACAATACTTACGAACGAAAGCGTCGGTGATTTATCCGGCATAACAAAGTTTTCGCACGGATGGTATAGAAATGCATCGGGAAATGAATATCTATGGACATTAAAAAGCGGCACCGGGGGTAATTGCAGTGGTTTGGGCACAACATTTGGTATAAAGTTGAATCCTGAAAATCAAACTAACTTGAACAGAGATATTACTAACCGACCGGCAATAGGTTGTTCATTTACAGAAGCAACATCGCAAAGTTGGGGTGTTGTAACATGTACTGATGGTCCTCTTGTAGGGCAATGCATCGCAACAGCAAATGCCTGCGATAAGATATACATTTACAAATATTATGGTCCGGCACCGGATTTCCCAACCTGCGCTAATAGCAATTATCTAAGGAAGGGCACTATAGTGCCTGGTGATGAAGCAGCGTTCACTGCAATCGCTTCAGTACCCAAGGGAACTCCAGCAGGAGATACGAAAACAGGAATATTGACCATAATGGCAATATAGATATTCATGAACGGCCGGTCCTCCCAAAGAGGCCGGCTATTCTCCCTCCCATAAGATGTGTATATATCTATTCTTACGTATTTATGGATGGCGCGCAATCTTTGTAGTGCTATTGGTTTTTTCGCCCGGTTCATTCCTTCCAAGCGTGTATGCAATGCCGGATAAACAGCAACTTGATTCTCTAATGAGGCTGCATTGCCGTAAAGCATCGCAAAGTTCTGGCGTCTCATGTGTGTTATGGTTCGTAAACCAGCCGATTATCCTCCGAATAAGAATATGTGATTTCTTCTGAGTTGATATCGTTCAATCTATTTTATTGTTGCGTAAAGGCCTATCCAACACACCCCGGTCGGCTCTTATATTATTCAAAGGATTTAATGATGGGTCTGTTAAGGTGTTCGAAAGAGCTATTGTGATTCATGCTTGGCCTTCGAGCGATTCTTCACCCTCTTTCTTTTTTGTTCTTTCCGTATCCCTTTTATGCATGTACAGCGCTATTGCTGCAATGATTATTATGATCAGCAGTATGATTAAAAGCCATATTGTGAGGGCCATAACAATGAGCTGGGATGTTTCGTTGCGCGCAAGAGCCAGTTCAATCACAGCATTTATCAAGGAATTCCGTGTTCTCTTCAGATTATCGCGCGTCTTTTCATAATCCTTGATTTTGTATGCCTCCTTTGCAAGCTTTAGCCTATTCTTAGCTTCATCAATGTGTGGGAGTATCTTGCTGGTGTCCGTTCCTTCAATGTTCAAACTATCCATTTCTTCTTCCAATTTGCTAAGTATGTATTGATAGTTTAGGATTGTGCGCGCCAATTCGTCATCAATGCTCGTTTTACCAACAGTTACATCAATATGCCCGTTTTCGCTCATTTTGTCGGTATGTACAGTAAAATCGAGAGAATATACGCCTTCCGGGGTTCCGGGCAATGCATCCATGGTTATCATAAGCACTGCAGAGCGACCTCCATACAGAGTTTGCACTATTTTTGGCTGGACGTCTATTGAGATGTCGCCATTTATGCGGCTAAGGATCATCAATTCCCTTAAGGGCATAGTGCCTTCATTTTTTACAATTACATAGATTGTTGAAGATTCCCCCGGCGTTATGTTTGCTTTATATGGATATGATACAGTCATTCCTTTTATGCCCCGGTCATTTTCTTGCGCCGGCAGAACTTCTTCTGTTGGATTCGGAAGCTGTATTGTTGTTTCTATCTCTATCGTGCGCGGGGGAGCCGGAGGTCCTGGCACATATACGGGTCCATATGCCGATTCATAATAGGGGGTTACATGGAATATTCCCCACGCGTTCGCAGTTTTATTTTCTGCATAATGGACGAAAATGCGAATCCAGTAATACCCCGGAGTCATTGGCGTATACCGTAGTTTTTCTACGCTTCGTTCGCCAGGATTAAGTGTTCTTGTTGCTCCACTGCGGTTGTATAGTATTGTGAATGTTCCATTAACCACGCCATAAATGTCTAGTTCTGTCTTTTTTAGGTATCTTGTGCTGCCAGTATTTATGAATTCTACAGTGATGTTTATTCGCGAATACTGGCGTATTTCTTGATTATAATCAAAGTAGCCTATGCGCCCCAGGTCAAAAGAATCAATTGAGAGATTAATCGTCCTATCCAGAACAATAGTTTTGTTTACAACCAGGAATGACGTGTTTGAATTGGCTGTTTCTCCAAGAGAATTGGTGCAATATCCGGACACATTGAAAAAACCAGAGGCCCAGAATTTAGAAGGCATCATTGTTGATATTGAAAGACCGTAGATATCTCCCGTACCTTTTGTGAATGTGTTGTTTAAGAACATTCCTTCAGAGGTATTTATGTCTGCATATACGCCGGTTATGGTAGAACTGTTATCCGTACAGTTGATGTACACTGTGTTTGCGTTTCCTAGCCTTATCGCTTGTTCTTGAACGGAAATGTTGTTTATGACGGGTGCTGCATAGGCATCGCTTTTGCATGCTGATAAAATGATGAGGCATATCAGGAATAACCGTATGCACTGTTCGCTGTAACCGTTACAATTTTTAGTCATATTTGTAAATCCCCCATGCAAATAGTATTACGATTGCCATCAATAACAGACCAAGATACTGTTTTTTGTTTTCTTTTTCGTTAGATTGAACGTATGAGGTGCTTTTATAGTTCTCATTAATTTCACCGGAATTAGTGTTCACTGAGTATGTGTTGATTTCGCCTGAATGGTCAATTAATGACGATGTGTCAATAATCACTGTTCTCTGTGGTTCGTTGTCGCCGCTTACATTTGTTTTTTGCTCCGAACCTTTAACCACATCTACTTTGAATATGATTTTTCTTTCTTGGAACAATGAATAGCCGGTGCTTTTTCCATCGCCCGCTATCGCATTTAACACTATTTCATAAGCACCCATAGTTTCCCGTTCAGGAACGGTTATGTAAACATCCATTGCCTTTGCATTTATTGTAGTTTTGGCGCCGGGAAGATATATACGCTCGGCAAAGCCTTCCGGGTTGTTGTTGAGCAAAAAATGGTTCGGATGAATGACTATCAGCCAGTTTTTTGGCGCGTTGATTTTATTTATGCTTACATCATACCCGTTTTCATCAGCGTTCCAGAATAGAACGCGAAATGTAGTTGTTTCTCCGGCACTGACGTTGACTGATGATGACTTTTGCAGCATTCCAAGATTGAAAGCATCCGCTGTCTGAATCATAGCCATTGTGGCTGAAATGATTATCAGGATCTTAAGGAGGCGCGCTTCCACTTTCAACACCTTGTATGTAAACTGTTCCGTTATAGGCAGCCGCATAAATGGGCGGCACATTTATCCAATACCATGTAGTGATGTTGGTTGCCGAAGGGGTTTCTAATCTGAGTGCTTCGTATGTTTGCGTCATATTGAATGATGAAGAATATGCGTTTGATGTATTGCTCCAGGTAAGATTTCCCACACCCAATGAATATCCGAGCGAGTTATTTTCCATGTTCGTTCCCTTTATGTAGATGTCCGTGTCGCAGCTTCCGGGATTGATTGTTATGTTGTAAATCTCGCCGGCATTTCCCAAAGCAGGATTCTCGTAGGTGTTCGGAATGAGGGGGTTTTCGAATTCTATTGAAGCCCATTGAACTGTGATGTCGACAAAGCAATTTTCAATAGAAATAAGGGCATAAGGCGTTGTATTTGACGCCGTCCATCCCAAGTTCGAGCTGAAATTTACGCCGAGCTTCCATGAGCTCAATGTGGAATCTGTTGCATTTATAATCCACGTCAGGATGCAGAATCCGCCTTCAGGAACCGGGTTTTCATTGCATGATTTTGTGGATGCTGGCGAGGTTTCATTTATGAAAAAGGGTTCTGATCCCGCAGTTATGCTGATTGGCGTATCCGGCTCTCCAGAGCTTCCGTTATAAAGCAGCGTTCCTGCAATGTTTCCGCATCCGCCTTGTCTGCACAAAACCGTCGCGTTTACAAGAAATGTCGTGTTCTGGATGTAGAGCGTGGTTTGTGTTGTGATGGGTTCGGATAGATTCACTTCCATCGTAGTGTTCAGCGTAAAGTAAATTATGGAGCTGTTTAGGTTCCCTGCGCTGTCATTTACATATAGCGTGATGTTGTTTGCTCCCCCGGATGCTGTTATTGTTGTGTTCGGAACAAACGATATATTCTGGTTTCCATTCAATGAATATTGCCATACATCCAGGGGTGAACTATCAACAGCGCTTGTGTTGAGATCAATTACTTTATTGGCGTATGTTGTGTTTTCTGGCGATATTATGTATATTGCGGGCAATACCGTATCTACGGTTATGTATTGCATTATGCTTTGATTCCATTCGCCAGCAGGGTTTTCTGCCCAGATTGTGTAGTTGTATGTTCCATCAGCCAAATCAGTCATATTTACATACCAATTTGTCAACGAATCGTTCAGCATCGAAACATTAGTGAATCCGGAAGAGTTGCCCCATTCGATAAATGACTGATTTAAGTCTTCGTTTGATGTTATGTTCGCATAAGTCCAATTTAAATTGGTGTAAGAATTGTTCGGGAGTGTTGGTTCTTTGAATTCCACTGCCGGAATAGCCACAGCCACATAAGCCATTAAAACCATTATAAAAAAACCAAGAGCTGGAAGCATTTTGCATTTAATCCGTTCACAATGGGCTGAAAAGCGCTTATTTTTCGATTTTGGGTTTAATATCTCGCAGCTTTGCTGCGACAAAATCGAAAAAGATAGAAAATTGCTGGTCGCCCTTCGGTGCGAAAAATTTGCATAACACTCCGCAGCTCTGCTGCGGTTGAACTGCGCAAATTTTAGGCGATTTTCTTTATTTGAATTGTATGTGCACGTAATCGCGGTCATGGAAGTCACCAGTTTTTCACATGTTTTGAAAACCGCCTCCCCTTTATCTTTTTTTCGCGCGCCTTTTCCGATTCAGTTATTTTGTTCTTTATCTCAAAAATCATGTTTCTGTGAATGCTTCTTTTTCCGGATACAGAATATTTGTTTGAAAGCAGCCTTCTTTTTCGAAGCAATAAGGCCGTTGAAAAACTGATTGCAGCAAATAATGCAACATAAGTCAGGTCGCTTTCTGCAGCAAAAAATGTCGCGAACGCAGTGGGCATGCTTAGTGAAAATGAGGCGGTTGCCTTTTTTGAGGATGTGTCGTTAATCACCGGCGCCTGTGTCTGGGTGATAATTACCGAACCCGTGGCATTTGTTGACGTCAGAACAGTAAGTGCGAAATTCATGCTGCGCGCCATCTCCCCTTTGGAAGCCTCTATCGATGCTCCGAAAGTCGCGCGTACAGCATCATCAGGTATCTCAAAGTGCACATTTATTGTTTTTTCAGCCCCGGCTTTCACTGTATCCATTACGTCTGAAGGGATTATTTTGTAATAATTTGACGGCAGCCCCTTTATTGATAGTTTTACATCTGTCAGATCCGCCTCGCCGATATTTATTGCGCGAAACTGGACATCCGACTTGTCGCCGGGGTTCATCCGTATTGTGTCAGGGCCCGCTATTGTCAGGTCAGCGGTTTTTACAACATTAAACTCAATTTTCTTCTGGGAGGAAATATACGGCGGTTTTGAGATGCTTATTGTGGCAGAATATGCGCCTTCAACACCGGGATTCTGCAGTTCGGCAGAAAAAATTCCATGGGCGTCTGAAGTTGTTGAGGCTGCGATTGGCATGCCGCTTAATGAAATAGTTATCGTTGCTTCAGGAATCGTGTTTTTTGCCCCGTCAAGGCTGATTCCTGTGATTTTTATATTTTCATTCAATCCATAAGTATTTTTTTCCGCGCTTGCTTCAACTTCTGCGCTGTCAGGGCTTCCGATAATATATGCTGCATCCAGTTCTGTGGTGTTTATATTTGCAATTTTTCGCACAGTATCTATTTTTGAATCAATTATTTTCCAGTCCGTTGTGCACTCTTTTTTTCCGGAATTCCAGTTTTCGCACGTATATGCCCGGAGCTGTGATTCGTCATTGACTTTGCTTTGGTCGTATGGGAGCTTCAGGCGCGCCCCGGAATATTCAAACGTGGCTCCGTAATAGTATATTCCGGCCCCTTGTATGCCTTTGACAGTTCCGGATGCAAGCGGCTGATATTTTATCCCGTCATCAAAATTATCTATGTGGGCATTATTTATTTCAAGCGCCGGCACTCCGTCGCTCAATAAAATCGTGTATGTTGCAGGGGGGATGAGCACGGAATAAGCTCCGTTTCCGTCAGCCTTTACGGTTTTGTCCGCTTCAGATGATGTGAATTTCAGCTGCACTTGCGCGCTTTTTTCAGCAGCCACAAATATGTTTCCGGATACAGGAATAACGTACGATACGCTCCTCGAATAAGAATCCGAGAAGTTGTTGTAATTGAAAAGAACCCTTAGTGTGTGCGATCCCGGATTCATCGAAGGCGCGCTGAATTTGACCGCATATGCGCCGGCAGATGATCCTGCAGTCACGTCAATTATGTTTGCATTTGTCGAATCCATCTGCACCGTAACATGCTCTTTTTTAATCTGTATCGGGTTTCCGCGTTCTATCGCCTTTAGCTGTACTGCGGCTTCATCGTTTGCAGCAATCCATGTCTTGTCAACACTAATATATGAGAATTCAATCGCATTTGCAATCTTTATTTCTGATGCTGATGAAACCGACACCCTTCCATAATTTGCGCTTATTGAAAGGGCTTTGGTTCCGGCGGCCTGGCCGGATGTCGAAAACCGCAGAATCCAGCCTTTGGCAAAATCATAATACGGCGGCGATAAAAGCTCCATCTGTGCTCCGTTAAGAGTGACGTTGAAAGTAATATCCGAAGTTACTGTATTGCCGTTCTTTTTTGCAAAAAGGCTCATTTCTTCAATGTCGCCAATATAGACCGGCGAAATAACTTTGCTTAATTCTATGCTGAGATTGGATACTGTGAAAGAAATCGATTCATTTACGACTTCATCTGCCGCGTTTTTGCACTAAACCGTTGCATTGAAAGCTCCGATTTTGTAGAAATTCGAAGGCTGTGCAGTGCTTATTGCAAGATAATATTGCCCGTTTGAGTCAAGTGTAAACGGGTTGTTTGGAAATATTGCAGTGGATGTGGTTATATCCGCATATGGTGCCGCAAGTCCCGTAGAATTGTCGTCAGTGCAGTTGAGAAATATTGTCTCTGTTTCGCCGAGCCAGAGAGCAGGCTCCTGAACCGAAAGATTGTTTATTGCAGGAAATGCATAGCCTCCTGTCGTAAGAAATATCAATGCCATTAAAAAAGATGCCTGAAGCACTCTGATTTTCATTTGTTTTACCCCTTTTTTATACCTAATAATTTATAATCCCAGTCAGTCGCTGAACCTTCCAATCCACGCGTCCAGCCCTTCTTTTTTCTTTAGCGCGAATGTTTTAGTTCCATAATTCCGGCCGTCTTCGCTGATTGCGATTAATGTGATTTCATGCTCCCGGAATGCGCCGGTTTCATAATGCATGGATGCAGGTTTTTCGCCTCCTGCCATGATGTCTCCGATCGCGTCCTCTTCAAATACCCATCCTGCAGGCTGATTTACAGGATACACAATCACGTTTTTTGCGTCCTTTGTGCTTTTTATCCTGAAGTTTATCTCGTTCTCATAAACTCGCACGCTGTTTATTTCAAGAGTATTTTCTGAATTGCCTTTGCCTGATGTTTCAGTAATGTTGCCGATTTCTTTTATTTCGTATGCGCGATAAAGGCGCGCCTTTGCCGTAACTGTTTCGTTTTCCGGCTGCTGGTACCAGTACAGGTTTATGGTTTTGCGCTCGCCAGGATTGATAACTTCCTCTTTGCTCCAAAGCGTTGTGCGGTATTTCGTTCCATTGAAAATGTCGATGCGGACCCGTGCGCCATATTCGATGCTTCCTGAATTCAGCACATCGTAGCTTATTTTCAGGAGATTGTTGTATGAATCATGATTCATTTCCTTTGCTTCTGAGCTTATCAGTTCTGCAACATTCACTTCGATTTTTGCGGAATGTGCTGCGGACATCAACATAGATGCAGCCGCAAAGCACATAACAAAAATAATGTGTCCCGTTTTCTGCATGTATATCTCCCTCTCATGTTGTTGATTGTTGTAGCATGGCCGGATTTGTAAAATCAAAAAACGATGATTCCTTGATTATCGTCCCGAAATTACAGTAATTTGGCCGCGAAGCTGTACTTTGGCTTTTTCACAATTATGTCGATTTCGCCCGAATAGTTTCCCAAAAGCGTGCCATTCTTTGTTTCAAGGATAATTTCTATCGGCTTGGGCGCATCTTTTGAAAGCAAAAAATTATTGTCGCTGAATTTTACCATGGGCGCTATGTTTCCATATGCCTTAAGCGTTATTTTTGACGGCTTAACAGCTGTGTTTTGGAGCGTTATGAAGCGCTTTCCGGCGTTTCCTCCTGTAGGTACCACCCCGAAATTAATGCTTCCCGGAGTCAGGGCAAAGCCGATAGTTATGTTTTTTTCAGTAACATTGCTTATCTGGACGCCGGATGGATACCGGTTTATTTCGTAAGTAAAAAGCGCGTTTTCATCAATTACAAGCGTTTGGTTATTAACAAGCATCTTTGGAGCTTGAGGCGAAAACAACATTGCAGCGACGCCGCCAAATACAAGAAGAATAACGGCCGCCCCAAGAATCGCCGCAAAAACAGCAGAATGAACTTTTTTATCTGACTTATCAGAATTTTTTATTTTTTCCAATTTTTCAGGAGCTTTATTCATGCAGAATCACACGCTATTAATTGGTCTTTTCTGCTTATATATTTGTCTATTGCAAAACGCGCTGCAGCAATCAATTTAGGCCATATTTGGCCCATTGATTCTTCGCATGTGTAAAGCCTGCTTTTGCAGCCGTTTAATCAACCTAATCTTTGCCATCGTCTTTGTATATTCGGTATGCCGCGTATGTGATTATTGCCAGGATTAATAAAATGAGGTAATTGCTTCTATTGCTCTCGGTTTTTTGAGCCGGGCCCGCGGCAGGTACAATTTTAGGGTGTTTTATCAGTATTGCTGCTTCTTTTGTTGTGGAATTCACGCCGTATGCGACAGTTGCATTGACTGTGTAGATTCCTTCTTCAAGGAAGTTATTCGCGGAAAATTTTGCGCTCAGAACCTTTGCTTCTCCGGGCTTTACATATGTGTATCCCGATTGCTTCGAATCTATTAATGTGCCGTTTTCATAATATAGTGAAATTGACGGGGCGTGTGCGGATACTGTTGCCGTTCCCATGTTCTGAAAATAAACATCGATATTGACCATCCCGTCTGTTGATTTCTCGTTCTGGAATATGTCCAATATGCGGCCGTTGATATCGCATTTTCCTTCGACGTTGAACATCACAGTTATCGCGGTCAGGACAACAAGGTTTACTGCGGTTCCGTATTCTTCGGCGACATAGGGGTTCGGCCTTATATGGAATGCATGATTGCACGGCTCCGCATCCTCAGGCACATTCAGGACAAAGCTTACTCTTTTCCAGTCTGCAATGCTGCCCCCGGTTGTTTTGAGCGACTCGTTTGTGTGCCGCAGTACATAAGGATTGCTTGGAAAAAAAGCCCATCCTGAGCTGTCCTCTTCAGAGACTTTGTCCATAATGCCCGCATACTCCGGTTTTTTAAAATAGTCTATACTTGACCGCTGTGAATCAAGTTTTACCAATATTTCGTCAGTGGATGCAGTTACAATGAAAAAAGAACCCACTGAACTCGTTCCTTTTGAGAGATTGCCAAGAGTGAGAACAATAGGCGATACGCCTGCCTGCAGCTCTTTTGCATCAGCCATTGTTGAAAGCGCAAGCACGAAAAGAAAGATAATTGCTATTGGGAAACACTTGCTAATTCTCTGTGTTTTGAAGGTTTTGGCGCTCATTAACATAGAATTTGATTCAAAATCATATATATCCATCGCTTAGGCGGATTATTTTTCGATTTTGGGTTTAATATACATAACTCCGTTACGACAAAATCGAAAATCATCTCGCTTCGCTCGAAGCTTTTGAAGCTTCGCTTCAAAAAGATAGAAAATTGCCGATTCGCGTAAGCGAAAAAATTTGCGCAATACTTCACAGCATGCGCGACTTTTAGGCAATTTCTTTATTCGGGGTTATATAAATAATGCCCGACCAAATATATTCATGAATGCCACAAGGCTTAACACGCTTCCTCCGACATTGCGCGAGAATGCGCGATACCTCGTATTCGAGATTATCTCGAGAAAAGATTTCGATATAGCCGAAGCAGTGGACGCGCTTTGGCAAAGCAGCCTATTGCTATTTGGCGAGACAGGAGCGTCAAAATTCTCGCTCTGGGTCCCTTTCAATCTTTACGACCGCGAAAAGAAGCGCGGGATTGTGAAATGCGCGCATACTTCAGTCGAAGAGGTGCGAAGCGCGATTGCAGCAATCAGGCAAATCGGGAACGAGCCCGTCATAGTCCATGTTCTGGGCGTAACCGGAACCATACTTTCTGCGAAAAAGAAGTTTTTCGGGATTGTCGATTTAAAGGCTTTCCAGAAAGAGCCTGAGAAAGGTAATTAGTTAAGGCATTAATTTCTAAGCGCTGGTGTTATGGAAATCGAATCAAAAAATATGGCTTATTTTCTTGAAAAATACGGGCTGCGCCTGAAAAAAAGCCTTGGCCAGAATTTTCTTATTGACGGGAACATAATCCGGAAAGAAGCGGAGCTTGCCCAGATAACGCCTTATGAAACTATTCTTGAAATAGGCCCTGGTGTCGGATTTCTTACGCGCGAGCTTCTCTTGCGCGCGAAAAAGCTGGTTGCAATCGAGTTTGACAAACAGCTCGCAGAAATACTGGAAAAAGAATTTTCCGAAGAAATTGCAGAAAAAAAACTTGAAATACTTTGCGCCGATGCGTTAGATATTGATTTTCCGGATTTTGACAAATGCGTCTCGAACATCCCTTACGAAATTTCGTCAAAAATAATCCTGAAGCTCGGCAAATGCAAAAAGCCCGCAGTCCTGATAATCCAGAAAGAATTCGCAGAAAGGCTGGTCGCAAAGCCCGGGCAAGGCGATTATTCGAAGATTTCCGTGATGTCCCGGTATTATTTCGGCACAGAATTGCTGCACGTTGTTTCTAAAAAATCTTTTTATCCGTCTCCAAAAGTTGATTCTGCGATTGTGCGCCTGACACCGCATGACGACCGGTTCAAAAATTCGTTAGGAATCGCTGATGAGGAAATATTCCTTAAGACAATTCACGCGCTTTTCCAGCACAAGAACATGGCGGTCAGGAATGCAATAATACATTCGCGCGGGGAGTTCGGATTTGACAAAGACACGGCAAAAAAAATCGCCGGGAATATTTCGATGAAAAGCACAAAAGTCAGGATGCTCGATCTTTCGATGATTGCAGAAGTCGCGTGGGAAATTTCAAAGCAAAAAATTTAGGCGCGCGCATCAAAACACGGAAATTAAACAAAGAAAATTGCCTAAAAAATCAAAAAAATCATTTCGTTCCCCCAAATTTTTTGTGCGCGATATAAATCAAAACCGCAAGCGCGATGCCCAAACCGGCAAGCTTGAAATATTGGTCCAGATGGTATAAGTACATCCACGAATTTGCCAAAGACCACAGGAGCAGAATCACGCCGCCGCCGATAAATCCGGAGCCTACGCCTTCAGCGCGCATCCTGCTTCCGGCAATGATTGAGGCGATTCCGATAATAAGAAGTATTACAAACGTATTCCTGGCATGCGAGTATTGCGGGCTTTTTTTCTGGAATTCTTCGTCGCACTTCGCGCTTTCCTTCTGGCATTGCTTGAATTCATAGCTTTGGGTGATGTTGTATGAGCACTCCTGCGCCTCCTTCGGGAGCACAATGGGCACGCCGGTTGAGGCATTGTAATATTTGCTTTCGCATTCCTGCACCGGCCTGTAGCAGTCGTATTTTAGATAGCACGTGCTTCCGGAATAATCGTATTCCGGCATCGGATAAATGACATTCAGCGCGTAAGCCGCAAACGCCGCAAAGACAACGGCGATTCCGATTGAAAGAAAAGTTTTCGAAAGGCCCATAGAATATGTTGAATCCAGGGGTATTTATATTTTAGGCTTCGTCCCAAAATACGGTGGGTAAGAAATAATTGGCAGTAAATCCATAATATCATTGGGAGATAAAATGCACTACTGCCAATATTGTAATGGGTTTGGCTGCTTAATAAAGTTTGGATG
>Ga0172368_10000309_pt1 | contig 70816 bp, 75 predicted proteins | sample Lak11m_FD_114540 | JGI IMG/M metagenome (GOLD analysis project Ga0172368, IMG submission 114540) | Freshwater microbial communities from Kabuno Bay, South-Kivu, Congo - kab_022012_11m | ecosystem: Environmental > Aquatic > Freshwater > Lake | place: Democratic Republic of the Congo: South-Kivu...
CAGTGCTGAGCCGGTCCGGAAAATAGAATTTAAGATGGGCCAGGTTGCCAGTATTGTGGGAGCTACGGGTTCAGGCAAGACGGCATTAATAAAAGATATCGAGCTCTTGGCGAATAAAAATACGCCTTCCAGCCGCACTATTACGCTTAACGGAATAGTTCCTCCTGAAGAGTATTGCCTTGCGCCCTCTGACCGGCTTATAGCCCTTATTACCCAGCATACGAATTTTCTTTCTGATATGCGGGTCGATGAGTTTTTAACCTCCCATGCTTCTATACGCGAATGCGGCAGAGAGGCTTCGATCGTAAACGAGACCCTTGCCTTCGCCAACCAGTTAACCGGAGAGCCCGTGGATACTGCCAATGCGATGACGGAGTTATCCGGCGGACAGACCCGCGCCCTTATGATCGCCGATGCGGTAGTAATCGGGGAATCGCCTATAATCCTTTTGGATGAAATTGAAAACGCCGGCATAGACCGCACAAAGGCATTAGAACTGCTTAAGTTATATAAGAAGATATTTATTTTTGTTACCCATGATCCACGGATTACGCTGCTTTCTGATTTCCGGATAATCATGAAGAATGGAGCGATGCACAAGGTTATTGTCACCAACGAAGAAGAGAAGAGGGTAGTCGAGCATATCGAGACAATTGATGACCTGCTGTTAAGATTAAGGGCGCGCATACGCGCTGGAGAGGTTATTAGTGAAGCGCATCTGAAGGAAAAATAATGAAGCTGGCAATCTGTTCAGGGCCTCCGACAAGCGGTAAGACTACCGTATTAAAGCATGTAATCCGGAAACTTAAAAGCAAAGGGGAAAATGTCGTTTTCATCAAGACCGATGTCCAATTTGCCTGTGAAGATGAAATCTTTACGGAAGAATTAGGCATCCTTACTAAGAAGGTTTATTCCGGAGAGCTCTGCCCGGACCATTGCAATGTGATGGTGCTGGGAGACGCAGTGGAATGGGCCAAGAAGCAGGCAGCGACAGTGCTTGTGGTAGAGACAGCAGGTTTATGCCTTAGGTGCTCTCCTTATGTTGAAGGTGCCTTTGGCATGGTGGTGCTTGAGGCTACCAGCGGGATGAATCTGCCAAAAAAGATCGGCCCGATGCTCTCGCTTGCCGATATTACGGTAGTTACCAAGATTGATTTAGTCTCTCAAGCGGAAAGGGAGGTTTTTCGCGCCAGGATACTGGAATCCTGTCCCGGTATGTATATTGTGGAATCAGACGCCCTGCATGGAATAGGGGTTGATCCGATTGTGAGAAAAATTTACAATTCTTCCGATGTAGAGGAGCCGCTTTATCTACGTGGAAATCCTCCTGTTGGCACTTGTACTATCTGCGTCGGGAAGAAGGAGATCGGCTGGAAACAGCATTTTGGCGTGCTCAGGCCTTTGGATAACCAGATTTTTTATAGAGGTGAATAAATATGGAAGATTGCGGAGGGTGCGGGTTCCGTACCTGCGTTGAGTTTAAAGAAAGGTTAAAAGAAAGCCCGTCCTTAAGAAAGAATTGTATTTATAACCTGGGAGAAGTAGGAAGTTTAGAAAAAGAAAGATTCCGGGAGGAGAAGGCGTCCTGGGTTGATTCTTTGGGCCGGGAATTTGATTTTATCCTTGATAAGTTTGCCGCCGAACCCGGGCCGCGGGAGATTATTATTCCGCATAATCCGGGGCTCACCCGCGAAATGGAGCTTAAGACAGGAGAAATAATTATCGGCAGGCCTCTGGGTGTATCTTGCGGCTGCCCGGTGACCCATTCCGGTATTATTACGGATGTTGATAAGAAAACCGGGGTGATCATCTGGTGCGTTACCGGCCCGCTTACTCCGCGGCAGAAAGGTTTTAAGGATATAGGGTATTATATTGCGTTGGCCTACGAAGGATTAATTCAGGAAAGCCGCTGTGAAATAAAAATAGGAATGCGTCATTTTTTTCTGCCGCGCATGTGCATGCTGCAATGGAGGCACAGCGGACTGGTTAATTATCTTAATCGCACCCCCCTTGGATTGCAGATCCGGCTGGAAGGTTTATGGATTGGGTAATAAATTATGGGTATTAATTTACTTGAATTAAAGCTTGATTTATTCTGCCGCGGTTTAAGGTTAGATAAGAAGCTGGATTATGCCATAAGAAAAACTATTATCCCTTCTAGCGGATATTCCGTACGCGGAATGAAAAGGGCATCCCTGTCTGAAGGAAGGTGCTTTTTGCTTGAGGAAAACGGTAAGGCATATTTGATTAATGTGGCGGTGCGCGAACCTTTCGTAAAAAATTCTCCGTATGAATTTACTGTTGCAGGCGGCCAGGGCTGGATTAAAAAGGATGGCAAGTTTATTGTTAGGGCCTCGCCCACCGGCGAGCCTGCATGGCATTTTGAACCCGGAATCCGGAGCATCTTTCAGCATCATGGAAATGATGTTATCGCTACTACCCTTTCCAATGTCTGTAGCTATAAACAGAATGGGGGTGGATGTAAGTTTTGCGCCCTGGAAACAGGAGGCGAGTTTGTCATAAAAAAACCCGAAGAAATCAGCAGGGCATTAAAAAGAATACTTGAAGAAAACGAGCTTGCCGGCTATACGGCTATGAACGGTAAAAAAGAATACCTGGCATTCCGGGAAGTGAATATAAATTCCGGTTCGCTCTCCGAGGAGGCGACCTTTAGCCTGTATTTTGAGGCGATCAAGGCCATAAGAAGGATCAGCGCTATACCTATTTCTATCCAGATTTGTCCTATCAGCCAGACTAAAATAAAGGAGCTGAAGAAGGCGGGTTTGGATACAATAAGTTTTAATATGGAAATATATAACGAGAAGATAAGGAAAGAGCTCATGCCGGAAAAATCAAGGCTTTATTCAGTAAGGGTATATCTGGAGGCGATAAAACAAGCGGCTAATGTTTTTGGGAAAAATCAGGTCAGCTCCTGGTTTATTGCCGGCCTTGAGCCTCCGGAAAGCACAATTGCCGGATGTAAGGCTGTCTGCGAAAACGGGGGAATTCCCCACGTTGCTGTTTTCCGTCCATTGATGGGTTCGCAACTTGAAAATATACCTCAGCCCAAGCTTAAAGATATGGTTAAAATATATAAAGGATTAAAAACCTTGCTTAGCGCATATTCATTAAATCCTCTTGAGCATAAAGCAGGTTGCCTGCGCTGCGGTTGTTGCTGCGCGTTAAAAGAGCTCCTGGAAGGTTAACTATGAGCGGCCGAAACGGTTGGGACAAAATGATTGCCACTAAGACTTATGGTTTGATTGAACCGGACACATACGTTGCCGATAAATTAAATTTATTTAAAAAACTGGGTGTGAGGAAAATTCTTGATTTGGGATGCGGCCAGGGCCGGCATACCCTTCTTTTAGCCAGGAAATACTTTCAGGCCTTCGCGCTGGATATATCTCCTACCGCAGTTACGACCACTAAAAACTCCCTGGAAAAAGAAGGGTTGTCAGCGGCTATTATGGTAGGCGATATGCGGGAAATAGCGTATCCCGATAATTTCTTTGATGCGGTGCTTGCCTGGCGCTCACTTTATCTCGGGAACATAAATGAAGTCAGCAGGTCGTTTGCGGAAGCAAAAAGGATTTTACGACCCGGAGGGATTATTTATGCCAGTATTCGTTCAACCAATAATACGCTATGCCATGTAGGCAGGCTAAAAGGCGAAGAGGTAGAAACAAATACTTTTTTATTGAATTGCGACGGGCTGAGCGGCATAATTTATCATTTTTTTACCAAAGATGAGCTAGACGGGCATTTTTCTGATTTTGAGGTTTTAGAGATTGAGGAATTAGAGCTTCAGCATACGGAATATACGGCGCGTTATCCTGAATACAAAAATCTTTTCTGGCTGGTTTTGGCGAAGAAACCTGAAAAATAATTAAGCATATGGACATTCTGTTAATAAATCCCCCTTATTTTTCTCCTGATGAAATGTCAACCCGCAGGAAAGAGTATGACCATTGGATCAAAGGGGGTAATATGTATATTTATCCTTTTGAGCCTCCGTTAGGGCTGGCCTCCCTCTGCGCTTACTTAAAAGAGAAAAAATTCAGCGTGGAGTTAGTAGATATGGTTGGCCTTATGATGGAGGAGGAGGAATTAAAAACAATATTGCGCCAATTGCAGCCTCCGCTTGTCGGTATTACTACGATGACGCCAACATTACCTTCAGCTAAGCGGATTGCCGGCATTGTAAAACAGGTTCTTCCGCGGACAAAGGTGGTTCTCGGAGGGGTGCATGCTACGGTAAGCCCGGAAAGCTGCCTGGAAGATAAAAATATTGATTTTATAGTGCGCGGCGAGGGCGAAATGCCCCTGGAATCAATATTGTCAGGAAGGTTTAATAATGAATTAAAAGATATCCCGGGAGTTTGCTATAGGAATGGCGGGGAAATAACCGGGGGTATGGCACCGTTGATTAAAGACTTAGATATTTTGCCTGCCGCTGAATATGCTTCTTTTCCGGTGGAAAGATATGTCCAATATAATAAGAGCTTGCGGGGGTTACGCGGAATTTCAATGCTTGTTTCGCGCGGCTGCCCTTATCTTTGCTCATTTTGCGCTGTGCATCAGACTATGGGGAGGAGATTCAGGATAAAGAGCCCGGAGAAGGTGGTCAGCGAGATGGAGTATTTAAAAGAAAAATACCTGCTTGAAGGGGTTTGGTTTAAGGATAGTATTTTTAACCTGGATAAAAAATGGATTTCCGCCTTTTGTACTAAGATTAAGAAAAGAGGGTTAGATATCTTTTGGCAGTATAATACCCGGGTTGATCTGGTAAACGAGGCAGCGCTGATTATGCAAAAGGAATCAGGGCTTATCCAGTTAGATTTAGGGATAGAATCCGGTTCGCCTAAAAGCCTGAAGAGTTTGGCCAAAGGGATAAATGTCGAGGGGATTAAAGAGGCGGTCAAGATAGCCAAGAAATACGTGAAGGTGGCTGGTTTCTTTATGATCGGCATCCCGGGAGAGAGATTGGAAGATGTTGAAATGACCTTTGATCTCGCTAAGAAATTGGATCTTGATAAATATACATGGAGTTTATTTTCACCTCTTCCGGGTTCGGCTTTTTATAATGATCTAAAAAAGCAAAGCGCGTTTCGCGGCCGGATCAAGGAATTAGAAGCGATCCATTTCACCGAGAATCCTTATAGCTTCTGCGATATTCCGGCTGGTAAATTAAAGCAGGCTTATATACAGATTAACGAATATTTTTCGCGGCGAACAAACAAAACATAGCGCCGGGGATGATAAATTTTAAACAACTTAACACATGGAGGTGCAGGATGAAGAAATTGGCCTTAATCATAGCAGGTATTTTAATAACCCATCCGGGCTATAAAATTATGCCTGTATTAGCCGAGGAAACAGCCTTAACTTCAACAAGCGCGGTAGCACAAAGCGGGGAGTCCGCGGAAATCAGGCAGATGATCGAAGCTTTTTTACAGTGTTCGGTTCAAGGTAATATAGAATGCTTGATGAGCCATGTTTCAGACGATCTTCTTGCGATGAGCGGCGGCAATACCTTGGATTATAATGGCTTCAAGCTTAAATTTGAGAATTTATTTCAAAGCACGACAGCCAGGTCTTTTGACAGCCTGAAAATAATCGAATCTAACATCTTGGATAATAAAGCGACTATTTTGCTGGAATATAATTTGAGGGCGTTGACTTTACCTGACCTTAAGGATGCCGGAGGAGTGCGGAAGGCACAATATTCTTTAATTAAAGAAGGCGGCTCCTGGAAGATCGTAGCTATATTAACGATGAACTAAACGGTTTTGTCCTTTTTAAGCAGATCTGCCACGGAGAAGTTACTCATTGAAATAATGCGCATGTTCTGAGATAATAGCCGTAATTATATCAAGATAGGTTATGAATATTTTATAAATCAGGTAATAGGGAGCATAAAAAATGAAGATCTCCATTGGCTTGACTTTTCCGGGCACTCTGCAGGATGAATCCATAATTTGTTATCTTTGCAAGAAATTTGAGATCAGCCTGAATATTATTGAGGCCTCTTTTTCCATGGAGGCGGGATGGTCAATCCTTACAATAGAAGGCCAGGAGGATGAAATTAAACGCTCCTTTGAATACCTGGCAGAAAAAGGCGTAAAGGTCCAACAGATCCAAATTGATAAGAAATAATAACCTTCATACTTAATGGCTTATACTGTTTTCGCATTAAAATGGCGTCCGCAGGATTTTGAGAGCATTGTCGGGCAAAACCATATAGTCGGTACCCTAAAAAACGCGATTCAGAAGAACCGGCTTGCCCATGCCTATCTTTTTTGCGGCCCAAGAGGGGTAGGAAAGACCTCTACCGCAAGAATCCTGGCTAAAGCGTTAAACTGTAAAGATGGGCCTACGCTTGCTCCTTGCCAAAAATGCCCTTCTTGCCTGGGGATTAATCAGGGTAATTCACTTGATGTTATTGAGATTGACGGGGCCTCTAACCGCGGTATTGATGAAATAAGGGCTTTACGGGAAAACGTAAAATTCTCCCCCGTGCAGGGAAGGTATAAAGTTTATATTATCGACGAAGTGCATCAAATAACCCCTGATGGTTTTAACGCCCTGCTTAAAACCCTAGAAGAGCCTCCGGAGTTCGTAAAGTTTATCTTCGCCACTACCCATCCGCAAAAGGTCATGCCGACAATTATCTCCCGCTGCCAGCGCATGGATTTTCGCAGGATTACGGTAATTGAAATTATTGCCCAGCTTGAAAAAATTATCCGCCAGGAAAAGGTATCGGTGGATAAGGAGGTGCTCTTTGCGGTTGCCAAAAGCAGCGACGGTTCTTTAAGGGACGCCGAATCCGTTTTGGATCAATTGGTATCTTTTTCACAGGGAAATGTATCTTTAAAAGACGTTATTTCTGTCCTGGGAATGGTAGAGCAGGATATCTTGTTTGAAATTACCGACAGAATAACCCAGAAAGACCCTCAGGGGGCACTAAAACTTTTTAACGAGGTTATCGATGATGGTAAAGACCCGGGGGTGTTTCTATCCAACCTTATTGAGCATTTCCGTAATTTAATGGTAGCTAAAGTTTCCAAGGCGGACGCAAAATTGGTTGATTTGCCGCAGGAGGTTTGCGACCGTTTATTTAAACAGAGCCAATCACTATCCCTGGAAGAGATATTTACCGCCTTTAATATATTGGTTGCCACACAGGAGATGGCTAAGCGCCTGGATTCTCAGCGCATACCTTTGGAGATAAGCTTAGTCAGGCTGGCGTATAACAAGATAGATAACCGTGGTGCGGCCTCCGGTAGCCAAAGCCACAAGCTGGAGAGCAGTGGTTTGGCCTCCGGTAGCCAAAGCCACAAGCTGGAGAGCAGTGGTTTGGCTTCCGATAGCCAAAGCCAGCCGGCCGCATCAGGCGCTGCGCATGAAGAAGAAACAAAAAAGGTTGCTTTAGAAAAAGAAAAAAATGATGGCCCGGAAGAGGCGGTTAAAAATGACGCTTCCGCGCAGGCTGCGCGTGAATCCGTTTCGCTGGATCAGATAAAAAGCGTTTGGGGAAATATTGTAAATAATCTTGCGAATATAAAAATGTCCGTATCCACTTATCTAAGTGAAGGAGAGCCGACTAAGGTGCAGGGGAATATGTTAACTGTGGCTTTCCCAAAAAATTATTCTTTGCATAAGGAGTCTTTGGATAAGAAGGAAAATAAGGCGATGATTGAGAAGGCTGCCTCTGAATTATGCAACGCGGAGTTAAGGGTAAATTTTATTTTAGTCGCGCAGGCAAAACATGAGCAAGACGCGCACAATAATCCTTTTATTAAATCCGCCCTTGATATGTTCGGAGGAAGGGTGGTCAGGGAAGGCTAATGGCTAATTATACGGCTTCTATAGAGAAATTACTTGAGTGTTTAATCAAGCTTCCCGGAGTTGGCAGGCGCAGCGCTGAACGCATTGTGGCGCATGTTTTAGGCGCCCCTAAAGATGAAATCAAGATTTTGTCGGAGTCTCTGAATAAGGTAAAAGAAAGCGTGCGTTCTTGTCAAATTTGCAATAACTTAAGTGAAGAAGATACCTGTAAGATTTGTCAGGACATCCGCCGGCAAAAGGATATTGTTTGTGTAGTTGAGAAACCCAGCGATGTTACGGCAATTGAAAAGGCGGGTAATTTTCAGGGGGCCTACCATGTGCTGCTTGGCTCAATATCCCCGCTTGAAGGAAGGGGCCCTAGTGATTTAAAGATTGACGGGCTTATCCAAAGGATAAAACAAGGCAGTATTAAGGAAGTAATTATCGCTACTGATGCCGATACCGAGGGGGAGACTACCTCGTTGTATCTTACTAAATTACTTAAGCCTTTAGGCGTGCATTTAAGCCGCATTGGTTTGGGGCTGCCGGTGGGTTCAAACCTGGAATACGCGGATGCCACTACCCTTTCAAAGTCCTTAGAATCTCGCCGTACAATATAATCTAATGATCAATATAATTAAACTTTCAAAAAATTACGGGCCTAAAGTTCTTTTCGAAGATGTCTCTCTTAATATAAACCAGGGAGAGAAGATCGGGCTTATCGGCCCCAATGGCACAGGCAAGAGTACGTTATTTTCCATGATTTTACAAGAGACCGAACCGTCCAGCGGCGAGGTAAGGTTGAATAAAGGGGTGCATATCGGTTATCTTCCTCAAGAGGCGAGTTTTAAATCCGAGCACACCGTGCTTGCGGAGTTAACCGAGGGGGATGAAAGGATCACGCGCCTTAAGGAAGAAAAAGAAAGGCTTGAATCCAGGAATGATGCCGGCTCAAAACGTTACGGCGAGATTTTGCATGAGTTGGAAATCCTGGGGTTTTTTGAACTGGAGCATAAGGCCAAGAAGATCCTTTCGGGATTAGGTTTTAAGGAAAGAGATTTTATCCGTTCTATAAATCAGATGAGCGGCGGCTGGCAGATGCGCGCCCTTTTAGGCAAACTGCTGACTTATCATTATGATCTGTTGCTGCTTGATGAACCGACTAACTATTTAGACTTGAATGCCGCATTATGGCTCAAGGATTATTTAGCTGACTTTCAGGGCACCTTTATTATGATATCTCACGACAAGGCATTTTTGACCGATGTTACCAACTACACGCTTATTCTGGAAAATGGGTCAGTTTCAAAAGTACATGGTAATTATGAACATTATGAGGAGATAAAGGCGCAGAAACGCATACATCTGATTAAACAATTTAAAGAGCAGGATAAAAAGATAAAGCAGCTGGACAAGTTTGTAGCCAGATTTCACGCCCAGCCTAATAAGGCGGCTTCTGTACGCGCTAAGCGGCGGGTCCTGGAAAGAATGGAAGAGGAAAAGGTTGTTATTCCCCCTGACCCACGTGAAAGTATCGGCAATTTTTCTTTTCCGCAAACCCGCAGAAGCGGCCAGCGGGTGATTAATCTGGAGGGGGTTTCTAAGGCTTACGGGGATATCCAGGTTTATGATGGGTTGAATTTTGAAATAACTCAAGGGGAAAAAGCGGTTTTGGCGGGAGAAAACGGCGCGGGTAAATCCACGCTTTTGAAAATCCTGGCGGGAATTGTCAGTATAGATAAAGGAAGCAGGGAGCTCGGCCACAATGTGGACATCGGATATTTTTCACAGACACGCACAGATGTGTTAAATGTTGAGAATACTGTTTTGCAGGAGGCCTATTCAGCCGCCCCGGGCTATATGGCAGAAGAGACCGTCAGGACAATCCTGGGGGCATTTTTATTTACCGGTGATGATGCCGAGAAGAAGGTTAAAGTGCTTTCCGGAGGAGAAAAGAGCCGGCTTATTTTGGCCAAGCTTTTGATTGATCCGCCGAATTTCCTGCTTTTAGATGAGCCGACTACGCATCTTGATGTGGATGCTGTTGATGCCTTGGTAAGGGCGCTTAAAAACTATGAGTGCACAATTGTTTTTATCAGCCATGATATTTATTTTGTCAGTTCTGTTGCGAATAATGTTTTTGAGGTCAAGGCAGGCAGGGTAAGGAAGTTTCCCGGGACATTTGATTATTACCTTGAAAAGCGCGATAGTGTAATTGATACAACTGTTGAGCATAAATTGCGGCCCGCCCCGGTTAAGCAAGCGGATGAGGCTAAGGAAAAAGCCAAAGAGCAGGAGCGCCGAAATAAAGAAGAAGAGAAAAAACGCAAATCCCATAATTCCGTTATTCGCGATAAAATTAATAAACTTCTTAAAAAGAAGGAAACTTTGGAGATTGAAAGTTATGCCAAGGCGCGCGCTTTATCCAATCCTCATTTCTACCGCGATGAAGAGACGGCTAAAGAGTATGGCCGGCGTATGAAAGAGATAGAAAAGCTCATCCAGGAGATTGAAACGGGCATAAAAGCTCTTGAAAGCCAGATTATCTAGTGTTAAAATACTACCCACAATTCCCCCTTAGCTCAGTTGGTAGAGCGAGAGACTGTTAATCTCCAGGTCCTAGGTTCGAGTCCTAGAGGGGGAGCCATCTTTTCAAAGACCCTATTCCTGATACAATGGAATAGGGCTTTTTGGTTGACACCGCCATTGAGGAGGATATACTATATTAATGGATAATAATGAACCTCAAAATTGTTGGGAGTTTAATAATTGCCCGGAAGAAGCAAGAAAAAAATGCCCTGCTTTTTTATTTGATGTTAAAAATTGCTGGGAGGTTGCAAGTTCTTTTGAGGGTACGGGCTGTCCTAAGACAAAGGGCATGGGCATGATGTTTTGCGTAAAGAAATGCGGTTGGTTTAAAAAGTCCTTCCATTGAAGGAAGTGACACCGGTGCTTAATGGGGATTGTGCCAGGCGGGGAATAAAAAATGTTGTAAGAGGTTTTGTCCAGGAGTAAGATATCAATAAGGGAGGCGGAAATGAATTGTCCAATGTTCATAGATTATACAAGGGAATGCCTGGAAAAAATTGGTTTTTTACCCGGCAACACGCTTGATTATTGTGAAACGGATAAATATAAAGAATGCCCTTTCTTTAAAACTTTGAACAATATAGGACTCCATTGTGAATGTATTGAAAAGTGCAACGCCTATCAATATTTCGGAATACATGATTTTGATAAATTTGCGGAAATAGCAAAAGAATACTGCTTATCGGAAAATAATATTAATTGCGAAAGGTTTAAGCTAAGAAAATCGGGAAAAGAAGTGCCGGGAAATTTGCTGCCGGATGGTAGTTGGGTTAAGGAGTAGGGCATAGGGCCAAGTGGCCAGAAAAGTAAGAAATGGATGGCGCGCAAGAAACCAAAAATAATAATACAAAACCTGCTTTTCCCAGGGCTTTTAAGGATTTAGTCCTGCTCATCGGCATTTCTTTTCTTGCGCTTTTGCTTTCGTATTTTTTTAATATTCTCGGTTTAATTGTGGAATACCTTCAGAGGCATCCTGATAAGATACTTTATGTTGATGAAATTATTACCACCCTGTTAACCTTAAGTATTGGTTTAGCGGTCTTTGCCTGGCGAAGATGGCTGGATTTAAAGAAAGAGGCAGCCGAGCGCATAAAAAAGCAGGAAGAACTTCTCAGGGTTACCGCGACAGAAGCAGAAACAGAAAGGATTATCAGTAAACAGCTGCGCGTTGATATGGATCAAATGAAACAGGACGTACGGGAAATACTTCATTTTCTGCTCAATAAACATAATAAGGCGGCTTAACTAATTGCTGCCATTTCTTCGCATAGTTTTTCACCTCTCTTTTTAGATTCGCACCGCATCCTCCTATATAAACGGAGCCATTTATGAAGTTAATAACCTCAAAAAGCGTTCTCCTGGTATGTGGAATTCTTATCGCGCTTTTTATCGCTGAGACAATAATCCGCTGTTTTAGGCTGGCCCCTGTCATGCTTGATTATAATATAATCTATAATCACCATTTTGTTGATAATCCAAAGATTTGCTACAAAATAAAACCGCTGGCTAATAAAGAGATAAACTCAGAGGGGTTCATGGACGAGGAGTTTATCCTAAAGAAGGACAGGAATTTAGTAAGAATAATTATGCTCGGTGATTCAATAACCTATGGAGTTTTTGTTAAGCGTAAACAAGCGTTTCCTGATATCTTGGAAAAAACGCTCAATCTTAAAAGCCAGTTTTTGCCATCTCCGGTAAAATATGATGTGATGAATTTTGGCGTAGGCGGTTATAATATTATCAGCGAAGTCGAGGTTTTGAGATTATATGGCCTGAAATATAAGCCGGATATAGTAGTCATTAATTATTTCTGGAATGATAATAAGATCTATTCGTTTGATTACTGGAGTTTTTTAAAAAGAAAAGATGTGTCTTTGGCGGAAAAAAACTGGGCTTATCAGTATTACCTGTATCCCGAACGTTTCCGCTGGAGGCGCTTGTTTTTCCGTTCGCACCTTTTTGTCTATATCTGGTCGATTGTTAGCCAGCTTCAGGAACATTTTTTAGATTCCAGCAACGTTGAATACGCGGCCTATAAAAACGATATTGTCTCCGAGAAATTAATGGAACTGAAAAAAATGGGGGCAGACTATAATTTTAAGATCTTGATTTGCATGCATCCTATTCTGGATTATGATAAAAACGAACCTCATGCGAATTACGCGAAGACAAAGAAGACCGCTGAAAAATTAGGGATCCCCTGTTTTGATTTATTGCCGTATTACTTGCAGCAATCGGATAAGCCAGGAAAATTCCTGGTAAAAGAAAAAGATGTCTTTCATCCCAATGCCGCAGGCCATAGTCTCATTGCCCGCAGCCTTGAACTTGAATTGGTAAAGATTGGTTATATCAGGTTAGAAAATTAGAGTAGGCTGATTAATTCAAAAATAAAACCAGTAATTTTTCAAATATATGTTATACTAAAATGAAGTATTAAAATAAAGTTTAGTAAATCTATCAGCCGTAAAGGGCAGGACAATTAACCTTTATGGCTTTTTTTATTGCCGCAGCAGGCGGCACACCGGACAATCCATTAGGGCCGGGTGTAGACCGCAGCAGGCGGCACACGACGCAGAAGCGGCGCACTTGTTTCTCATGTAAAACAAGGTGCCGGTTTATCCTGATAGGCCGGGTGTAGACCGCAGCAGGCGGCAAAAGGGAAAATTTATGAAAATTGAATTCAAGGGTTTATTATTAGGTAATTTAAGGATAGATCTGCCGATTATTCAAGGCGGGATGGGGGTGCGCGTATCTTCCTCTTCATTAGCCTCGGCTGTATCCAACGAAGGGGCGCTGGGAGTAATTGCCGCGGTGGGGTTGGGGGAGGAGTGCGGTAACGAGAAGCGCGATTACAAGATGCGCTCACGCGCGGAACTGACAAATATTATCCGGCAGACTAAGGGTATGACGAAAAACCCCTTCGGTGTAAATATTATGTGCGTACTTACCAACTATGACGAGTTGGTGGAGGCATCCCAGGCTGAATCTGTCGATGTGATTATTTCCGGGGCTGGCCTTCCGTTACGCCTGCCATCTTTGATTAAGAATAAACAGACAAAACTTATTCCGATTGTTTCATCCGGCCGGGCGGCGCAGATTATTTGCGATACCTGGGCCAGGAGGTATAAGCGCCTGCCCGACGCTATTATCGTAGAAGGCCCGCTTGCCGGCGGGCATCTTGGGTATAGTTTGGCTGAACTTGCTGATGAAGAGCATTTTTCTCTGGATAAGATCCTGGCCGAGGTATTGGCGGTTACGCGCACTTTTGAGAATGACAAAACGCGTATTCCTGTGATTGCCGCCGGAGGAATTTTTGATGGTAAGGATATCGCTAGGGTTATGCGTTTAGGCGCTAGCGGCGTACAGATGGCTACACGTTTTGTTTGCACTCATGAATGCGATGTATCTTTGCGCTATAAAGAGGCCTATATTGCGGCTAAAAAAGAGGATATTATCGTTATCAAGAGCCCGGTGGGAATGCCGGGAAGGGTTATCCGTAATGAATTTGTGACGAAGGTCACCGAGGGGGCACTTGTACCTTTCGGTTGTGAGTATAAATGTTTATACACCTGCGATGCTCAAAAAGTTAATTATTGCATTGCTAAGGCACTGTTGAACGCTTACCGGGGGGATCTGAGTAAAGGGTTTGCCATGTGCGGCAGTAATGCCTATCGGATTAAAGAAATCGTCTCGGTCAAAGAGTTGATCTTTGAACTTGCTACAGAGGCAGAGGCCTGTTTAAATACACCACTTTCACAGCCCGCGTTATAAAATGTTTTTTTATCTCTAAAACCCGCTATTTTATTGCTATTTGCTAAAATTATATTTATAATAATAGCTGAATGATCAGAGGCTATCTTTAATTATAATTTGGCCAATAAGTTTACAGGCATATACGTTCTAAAGGAGGTTAGCCATGATTGATATGGAGGTTTTAAAAATAGCCTTATCAAAAGAACAGGATGCAATAGAGACATACCAGGAAATGTTGTCGCATCATCCGAACCTGACAGAGCTGCTCTCTCTTTTGATTACGGAGGAGCAGAAACATAAGATGCTTATAGAGAAGAAGATCCTTGAGTTAACCCGCATTTAATCGGGAGAATAATTTCCTAGTTACGGAGGCCATATGCGTAAATTTATCCTCTTATTTCAATGCCTGGACCAGAAAGGTATTGTTGCCAGGATTTCCGATTTTATCCTTAAACACGGAGGTAACATCGTTGCTGCGGACCAGTATAGTACGGATCCGGAGGGCGGGTACTTCTTTATGCGTGTTGAGTTTATTTTAAGCAAGGAGCAATACAATAAGGATTCTTTAGCGGAAGAATTCTCAGCTATAGGCAAAGAATTTTCCGCACAGTGGAAAATCATTGATAAATCAGAGATCTTGCGCATGGGGATATTTGTATCCGAAGATGATCACTGCCTGATAGATTTGCTCTATCTTTGTATGTCAGGGGAACTTAATGTTAAAATACCCTTTGTTTTAAGCAATAGCGAAAAGCACCGCAAACTGTTAAGCCAGCACAATATCCCATTTTATTATGTGCCCGCCAGTAAAGATAATCGGCGTGAGTCGGAATTGTTATCTTATGCGCTTGATTCTACAGATTTTCTGGTCCTGGCACGATACATGCTGGTGCTTTCTCCTGAATTCCTGAAAAAATACAACAAAGATATAATTAACATCCATCATGGTTTCTTGCCTGCCTTTAAAGGCGCTGATCCTTTTGGCCAGGCGCTTAAACAGGGGGTTAAGGTTATCGGAGCAACCGCGCATTTTGTAAGCGATAAACTTGATGAGGGCCCGATTATTTCTCAGGAGGTAGAGCATGTTTCACATAAAGATAACCGGCAGGCGCTCATAAGAAAAGGAAGGAACCTGGAGAAAAAGGCCCTGGCTAATGCGCTTTTAAGTTACGTTGATTACCGCATAATTAAGCAGGAGAATAAAACTATAGTTTTTTAAAAGTAAAGCTCCTGATTTTCCGGATGACTTCCTGAATGGTTGATTTGGGAGTGGATGCTCCAGCAGTTATTCCTACGCTTTTAGCTTTGCCTATCCAGTTTTTCTCAATTTCGCCGCTGCCGTTTATCCAATAGCTTTTTTTATTTAAAGATTTTGATATTTCATAAATTCTTTTAGTGTTAGCGCTGGTTTTTGAGCCAATAATAATCATTACATCATTTTCCAGCGGCATAATTTTTATTTCGTTCTGTTTCATCCTCGTGGGGTTACAGATTGTATTATGAAATTCTATCCTTTGGATATTGCTGCGTAAAATATTAAGTATCTCCTGTACTTTATCCAGGTTCTGTGTTGATTGCACGACTATGCCAGCCCGCTTGATGGCTTTTATTTTTTTAAGAGGTATATTTCTTAGTTTATCGATCACAACAGCCTTGGTTCTGAGCTGGCCGGTAATTCCCTTGACCTCATCATGCGATTTGTCACCGATTACGATTATTTTAAAGCCGCTATTTTCTAGCTTTTCCGCAATCGCGTGTATTTCCTTTACCATCGGGCATGTGGCGTCGATAATCGTATAGCCTAACTGCTTCGCCTTTTGCAGCGTGTTTCTTGAGCAGCCATGCGCGCGAATTAAGAGCATTTTTCCGTCTCCGCGGGAAAAACGGTTAATTTTTTTAATTCCGGATTTCTGGATCTGTTTAACCACCTCTTCGTTATGCACAATATCCCCAAGCATAAATACCGGTTTATTGGTTTTTGCGGTTTTTAGGGCGATATTAATCGCCCTTTTAACCCCGAAACAAAATCCAGCTGAAATTGCCAGGTTAATTTTCATAACGTAAAAGAGTAGTTATGCCAGTATCTTTTGAGAAAAACTATCCAACGCCTTTTTATAGCGCGCATCCATTTTTAAGCCATGAAGTTGTTTTCTCGCCTTGGAAAAAAGATATTTAATCTGGCCTTCCGCATACGCCAGCGCGCCTGAACGGATAATAATTTCGCGTATTCTTAACAACCCGGCATTGTTTGATGATTGGGCTTGCATAATCCTTTTGATTGCTAACCTGTCAATTTTTCCGGAGTGATTAAAGGCATACCAGATAAGCAGGGTTCTTTTCGCCTCTTTAATATCAGTGAGGTTTGATTTTCCGGTGTCTTTTTCTTCGCCGAAGCTCCCGATCAGATCATCCTTGATCTGGAAGGCCCTTCCCAGAAGCATGCCATAAGAGAATAATTTTTTTGTTTGGCTTGTTTTTGCCCCGGCAAGGGTTGAACCCATAGTTAAGGGGGAGGCAAAGGTGTAATTGGCGGTTTTATAATCGTAAATCTTGTAAATGTCTTCCTGAGTAACTTTCTCTAAATTTTTCATTCCCAACAATAATTCTATAAATTCACCGCTTCCGGTGTACAGGGCCGCGGAGATAAGTTTTTTTAAGGCAGCCTCTTTACGCCGCAGATTTTCTTTAACTGATAAGAATGCGTCAAGGCCCATAGCGTACATTACATCGCCTACGACGATAGCCAGGTCCTCTCCATTGAACTTGATTTTATTATTAGAGCCAAAACTGCGGTTAAGTAAAGCGTGCATGGATGGGGAGCCCCGGCGCGTATCGGATTTATCAATGATATCATCGTGAACCAGCATAAAGTCATGCAGCAACTCTAAAGACAGCGCGCTGCGATAAAGCCCCTGGGGGGTCTTTTTGGAGAAACCAAGATATCCAATGCAAAATAATATCGGCCTTATCCTTTTTCCCGGCCGGCAGATAAACTCCTTGATGCTGTTAAAAAGAAGAGGGGACAGGTTGTTGAGTGAATATAATTTGTCTATGCTCTTGACATAAGCGGACAGCTCTTTTTCAACGCGGATTTTCATTTTCATGAACATAAAATTATGTTAACATATAAAGGATAATTATGCAATTATACTTTGGCTTATGCACAATATAATCATTATCGGGGCGGGTTTTGCCGGATTAAACGCGGCAAACAGGCTTTCCAGGTGTAATTTAGATCTGCAGGTTACGATCTTTGACAAAAAGGATTCTTCCGGTTTTCTGCCATTGATTCCCGATGCGATCGGAAGAGGGCTTAAACCAGAATTCCTTGCCTGTGAGATTAAGCCCCGGTTGCAAAGGCAAAACTTTAGTTTTATCCAGCAGGAAGTTGTTGCGATTGATTTGCAATCCCGGCAAGTATTTACCTCCAGTTCCAGCTATACTTATGATTATTTAGTTATTTCCAGCGGCAGCCAAACCAATTTTTTCGCTAATCAGGAGGCGCAAAATTACGCTTATGCCTTAAATAGCGTAAATGACGTAATAAGTATAATTAAGGCGCTTGAAATTAATAAATTTGAAGATTTTGTCATCTGCGGAGGCGGTTATACGGGAATAGAGGCGGCAACTAATTTTTGGCTGTTCTGCCGGAAGAAGAGGCTGGATGCAAAAATTATCATTATTGAACGCTCACCGGAGATACTCGGCCCCTTGCCGCATTGGATGAAAGCCTATGTGCGCAATAATCTAAAAGGCATGGGAATAGAGGTTTTAACGGAGTCAGTTGTGGAAAATATTCAGGGCGGCAGAGTGGCGGTTTCCGGAAACCGCGTATTTGAAAAAGCCATGCTTATCTGGGTGCCCGGGGTAAGGACAGCGGATTTTATCCAAAAACTGGCGGTTGAAAAGAATCCTCAGGGCAGAATAGTTGTCGATGCGTATTTGGAATTTAAACAAAATTGTTTTTGCGCCGGGGATACCGCTTTTTTTGTTAAAGAGAACAATCCTTTGAGAATGGCGGTGCAGTTTGCTATCGCCGAAGGAATTCAGGCAGCAGATAATATAATCAGGAGTATTAAAAAACTTCCGCTTAAGAAATTTAAGCCGCGGGATCTCGGGTTTATTATCCCTATGGCAAATAATAAGTCATGCGGAGAGGTCTTTGGTTTGAACTTTAAAGGTTTGCTTCCCACATTATTGCATTTTGCGATGTGTATTTACCGTTCATGCGGCTTAAGGAATAAAATCGGATTAGCTGGCAACTTAACAAAGCCTGCTCGGTGGAAGTTATGGCGGAAAAGGAGGGGGGTAAAATGTCAGATTTAGGGATTTTGGTTTTACGCCTGGGTTTGGGTATTATGTTTATGGCGCATGGACTGCAAAAGGCTTTTGGTTTATTCGCTGGCCCCGGGATTAAGGCCTTCTCGGGGATGCTTTCCGGTTTAGGTTTTGCTCCGGCAATATTCTGGGCATATGTTGCCGCGTATACGGAGTTACTCGGCGGGCTCTTGCTGATTATAGGAATACAGGTCAGGCCGGCAGCAGCCCTGCTTTTAATCTTAATTGTTACTGCCGCTTTTAAGGTGCATTTAGGCAAAGGTTTCTTCTTGTCTAATGGAGGTTTTGAGTATACTTTTATAATTGCGGCAATCTGCCTGGCCCTTATTTTATCAGGCGCGGGGAAATTCAGCTTATTTAATAAATAAATATGCGCCTTTGGAGCATTCATCCTAAATACCTTGATAGCAAGGGGCTACTGGCTGTTTGGAGGGAGAGTTTATTGGCCCAGAAGGTGCTTTCCGGTAAGACTAAGGGCTATCGTAATCATCCGCAATTAGAGAGATTCAAGAAAACCAGGTCTCCTTTAGCGGCAATTCGGGCCTATTTACTTGGTATTTATCATGAAGCAAAGATACGTGGTTTTGTTTTTAATCAGCAGCGGATTAATTCCTTTAGGAATGCTCCGGTTTGCAAAATTACCGTAACTCGGGGCCAACTATCTTTTGAATATAAACATCTTTTGTCTAAGTTTAAAATCAGGGATTTGAACAGGTATAAAAAGTTTTTAGAAACTAAGAAAATATCCGCGCATCCTGTTTTTCATATAGTTGCGGGAAGCCGGGAAGCCTGGGAGCGCGGCGGCAGGAAGGGCCCTCTATGCGTAAAATAATACAGAGATACATAATTTGTTTTTTCCTTATGCTGTTAATTCTTCCTACCCGGGGTTTAGCTGTTGAGCAGCCAAGGCTGCCGGAACTTTTTATTTTTCATTCGCTTAACTGCCATGAATGCGCCAAGGTAAAGGCAGAGGTTATGCCGGTTATCCAGAAGGAATTCCAGGGGCAGGTTATTTTTGTTTATCTGGATGTAGGAGAACTGGAAAATTATAAGTTATTTTTAAGCCTGATGCAGCAAAGCGGCTCTACTATAGAATTTAAGGTCCCTTTCTTTTACATGGAAGGAAGGTTCTTAAATAGCGAAGGTCAGGTTGAGTCGAGCTTGCGTAATTTTATCAAAGACGCCTTAAGCAGGCCGCGCCTTGCTGCGCCATTAATGCCGGCTGATCCAGTCGCTTATTTTAAGAGTTTTGTCCCCGCCTCCGTAATTATTGCCGGCCTTGAGGACGGGGTTAATCCCTGCGCCTTTACGGTAATCGTATTTTTTATTTCTTTTCTTGCTCTACAGGGGTATCGCAAGAGAGAGTTGTTTTTTATAGGGGCGGCTTTTATCTTTTCGGTATTCCTGACTTATCTGGGTATTGGTTTGGGGATTTTTAGCGTATTCTACCGCTTCAGGGGGCTTTGGATAATTACGCATTTTCTGAATATTACTATGGGGTCAGCCTCTATCTTGTTGGGAATTTTTGCTATTTATGATTTTATCAAGTTTAAGAAAACAGGTTCTACCGAAGAGCTTATTTTGCAGCTGCCTAAACCGGTTAAAGAGCGTATCCACAGGGTGGTGGGATTCTTTTATCGTAAAAGCATTCAAGAAAAACAGAAAAATCTTAATCCCGCTTTAAGCAGGCTTGTTGCCAGCGCTTTTATTACCGGATTTTTAGTCTCTTTATTAGAGGCAATCTGCACCGGCCAGGTGTATTTGCCGACGATAGCCTTTGTCCTGAAGGCCAGCACGCTTAAGTTGCAGGCCTTAGGATATCTTTTGCTTTACAATATTATGTTTATCGTGCCGCTAATAGTGATCTTTGTCTTAGCGCTTATGGGTACAACCAGCAGCCAGTTTTCAGCTTTTCTTAAGAAACACTTAGGGTTAATTAAAATATTTATGGCGGTTTTATTTTTTAGCTTAGGTATATTTTTAATCTGGAGGGGTTGATGCGCAAAATACTGTCATTTAGCTTATGTTTTTTATTTATCTTCTCAATAGTCCTGGCTCAACTTGAGGAATTTGATCCCAATACCTGGGATTTTGGCAAGATCCGCGCCTCGGAAGGAATTGCAAAGCACATTTTTTCATTAAGGAATGAATCTGCCGATGTTCTAAATGTTAACGGCACACATGCCTCCTGCGGTTGCACTGTCGCGGGAATAGACAAAAAAGTTATCTTGCCTAAAGAGGCCGCTAATCTGGAGGTAAAACTTGACCCCAAAGGGTATTCCGGCAAGATAACCCAGTATGTGTATGTAAATACCGATAGCAAAACTATGCCCGTATACAGGTTCGTTATTAAGGCGGATGTTGTCAAAGATTAGATTCAGCTATAAGTAAAATCCCGCCTCAGAGATTCGGCGGGATTTCGCTAAATTAGAGTATAAAGTGCTTGAAATTCGCGCAGATAACTTACGTTCACTGTTGTTCCGTAAGTTATGCGCTCATTTAAAGGAGGAATAAAAATGTGGTCGTTACAGCTAAGGATGTGGTTTTTGGTAACTCTTTTATTCGGGATTATTTATGCCCTGATTGTTATCATCGGCAGGAGTTTTCTGCAGGTCGGGGATTTCAGCTTTTACCTGATTATCTCTATAGCGATGATGTTTATCCAGTATATGCTGGGGCCAAAAATAGTAGAGTGGAGCATGCACGTAAAATATATCAAGAGGCAGGATAATCCGCGGCTATTCCAGATGGTCGAGAGTTTAAGCAGCCGGGCGAATATTCCTATGCCAAGAATAGGTATTGCCCAAATTGATATTCCCAACGCGTTTGCTTTCGGCCGTTCAATAAAAGACGGCAGGGTCTGCGTAACCAACGGAATTATCAATCTACTTGATGAGGAGGAGCTAAAGGCGGTCTTAGGCCATGAATTAAGCCATTTAAAGAACCGCGATGTGCTTACGATTACCCTGCTTTCTGTAATCCCTATGATTATGTACCGCATTGCCTGGCAATTCTTATTCTACGGCCGCAGGCGCGATGAGCGGGGAGGAAATACTGTGTTAATCGGCCTGGCAGCTTTTCTGTTTTATTTTGTGACTAATCTTCTGGTGCTTTATGCCTCGCGCATCCGGGAATATTTCGCGGATCAGGGGTCGGTGCTTTTGGGAAACCAACCCAAGGCTTTGGCCTCAAGCCTTTATAAGTTGGCATATGGTTCAGCCAGATTAAACAAGGAGGCTTTAAAACAGAGCGAAGGATTAAAGGCGTTTTTTATCAATGACCCATCCCGAGGCAGGAAGGAAGTATTGGAGTTATCGCAACTGGATTTGGATAAAAGCGGCACAATTGATGTTTCTGAGCTGGAGCTGTTAAGAAAATCGGATATCCGCCTTAATTTAGGTGACAAGATGATGGAGCTTTTGAGTACCCATCCTAATATGCTCAAAAGGATTAAAAAGCTTTCACAATACCATGCTTAATAAATGGGGGCTCCGTTTACCCATTTTCTTTTGACATAACCCCAAATATACTATATAATTACTAATCTATGGACATTAATGAGATTATTCAACAAAGAATCGCCAAATTAGAGGCGCTTAGGGAGAAAAAAGTACCTTTGTATCCTGCTTTTGTGCCGGAACATGATACTATTGGCGCTGCTTTGGCTGTTTTTGAAGAAGGGAAAAAGGTTACGCTTTGCGGCAGGATCATGGCTAACCGCAGCCATGGCAAGGTTAATTTTATGGATTTAAGGGATACTACCGGCAAGATACAGCTTTATGTTAAGCGCGATGTTGTGGGTGAGGAGAAGGCTGCGCTTATTGAACAGCTTGATATTGCCGATATTATAAGCGTTAGCGGTGAGCTTTTTAAGACCCATACCGGTGAATTTACCGTTAAGGTACTGGATTTTACAGTGTTGGCCAAGGCATTGCGGCCTTTGCCCGAGAAGTGGCACGGCTTAAAAGATGTGGAGGCCCGTTACAGGCAGCGCTACCTGGATTTACTTTCCAACGAGGATGTAAAAAAAGTATTCTTATTGCGCACCAGGGTTATCCGCGCTATCCGTAATTTCCTCGACGAGAAAGGGTTTCTGGAGGTGGAGACCCCGATGATGCATGATATTGCCGGGGGTGCGGCAGGCAGGCCTTTTAAAACATTCCATAATGAATATGCCATGGATTTATATTTAAGGATTGCCCCGGAGCTGTACTTAAAACGCCTTTTAGTAGGCGGGTTTGACCGGGTTTATGAGATCAATCGTTCTTTCCGCAATGAAGGGGTATCCACCCGGCATAATCCGGAGTTTACCATGCTTGAGGTTTACCAGGCATATGCGGATTACGAAGATATGATTAATCTAACTCAGGACTTAATCTGTTATGTGGCAAGAGAGGTTCTGGGTAAAGAGGAGCTGGTTTGTCAGGGTAAGGCTATTGCGCTTAAAACTCCCTGGATGAGGCAGTCATTTGCCGGGTTGGTCAAAGATAAATTCGGCATTGAGCCGTCTGATGACCCTGCTAAGATGCTTGAGAAATTACAGGCCAAGGGGTTTGCCAAAGATAAAAACCGCCTGAGCCGTTCACAGATAAATAAGATTATTGAAGATACATTAGAACAGGATTTGCAGGTTAACCCTGTATTTATCACGGATTATTTTACCAGCCTTTGCCCTTTAGCCAAGACGAAAAAAGATAATCCTTTGATTTCAGAGAGGTTGGAACTTTATGTGGCAGGTATGGAGATTGCCAACGCTTATTCGGAGTTAAATGACCCTCTGGAGCAACGCAGGCGCTTTGAGGAAGAGATTAAAGAGCTTAATGCCGAGGAGCGCAAGAACGTAGACGATGATTACCTTTTAGCCCTGGAGCATGGCATGCCTCCGGCAGGGGGATTAGGTATAGGAATTGACAGGTTGGTTATGCTGCTTACGGATCAGCCATCGATCAGGGATGTGATTTTGTTCCCGCTATTAAGGAAACAGGAAGAAACTAAGTTAGACACCCCGCGCTAATTGGATTTGCGCGGGTGTTGTCTAGGTAGACAAATATGCTTTCGGAATTATGGCTTAGTCAGAGATATCTAAGGGCAGGCAAAAGAGAGAAGATTATCTCTTTGACCGCGCTCATCTCTATGATTGGTATTGCTATCGGAGTTATGGTATTAATTGTGGTAATCTCGGTGATGAGCGGTTTTGACAGGTTCCTTGAGGATAAAATGGTCGGTACTAACGCGCATCTCTCTCTTGAATTTTATGGCGGTTCAAAGGATGCTCAGCGGGTAATTGATAAATTAAAGACCTTTTCTTATGTTAAAGGCGTCTCTCCCTTTATTGACGGCCAGGCATTGGTTAAGAATGAGAAATCAATCTTCGGGGTGGAGGTGCGCGGAATCGAGCCGAAACTGCAGGCTGAAACTTCTAAGATTAACGAATATCTGAAATTGGGAAGCTATGATTTTTCCGGTAATGAAGTTGCGGTAGGCCAGGAGTTTGCTTTGCGTTTGGGTTTAGGGATAGGGGATAAGGTCAGCCTGGTTTCTCCGGTCACCCTTGCCAAAACTGATTTTCGTATCAGGGGTATTTTTAACAGCGGAATGTATCTTTATGATTCAAGCCTGATTTTAACCGGCATCAAAGGGGCGCAGGATTTTTACAAGATGCCTGACGCGGTAAGCGGGCTTGCTGTCAAGGTGGATAACGTTTATAAGGTGGAGGGTATAAAAGAAAAACTGTACCGGGATTTAACTAATGTAGGGCCTTACCAGGCGCGCACCTGGATAGATGCCAACAGGAATTTTCTGGAGGCATTGAAATTAGAAAAGATAGTTATGTTTGTCGTGGTGACTATGACTACGGTTGTCGCGGCATTCGGAATTTTGAGTACCTTGATTATGTCGGTGATGAGCCGGATTAAAGATATTGGTATCTTGCGTTCTGTGGGTGCCAGGACCAAAAGCATATTGCAGATTTTTGTCTTTCAGGGCATATCTATCGGTATAGCCGGTATCTTTTTGGGTTTAGCCGCAGGGGTTTCTCTTGCGCTTTCTTTGGATAAAGTAGTGGATTTTATATCCCGGATTATTGGCAGAAGCCTGATCCCGAAAGATATATATTATTTTGACCGTATCCCCGTTTATATAAGTATTGGTGATCTTGGCTTAATTATGGTATCTGCTTTGGTGATAACTTTAATTGCAAGTATTTATCCGGCATATTATGCCACCAGGATAATTCCCAGTGAGGCAGTGCGGCATGAGTAAGCATATTGTTAAGGTTAACGGAATTTGCAAGAGTTACCGTGATAGCACAAGCAGCCTTGAAGTATTAAAAGATATAAATTTTAATGTTAACGAAGGAGAATTCCTGGCAATTCAGGGGCCTTCAGGGGCAGGCAAATCCACGCTTTTACATATTCTGGGGGGATTAGATAGCCCTACAAGGGGAGCGGTTTATTTTGAGGGCGAGGATATCTACGCTTTAGATGAAAATGCGCGCTCAGCCTTTCGTAACCGCAAAGTTGGTTTTGTTTTCCAGTTTTTTCATCTCCTGCCGGAGTTAACTGCCCTGGAAAATGTTTTGCTGCCGAGTATTTTAAAGTCCTGGTGGGCAAAGAAGAAAGACTTAGGGTTTGCCCGTCAGCTTTTGGGAAGGTTGGGGTTATCCCGCAGGTTAACTCACAGGCCGCAGGCTTTATCAGGCGGAGAACAGCAGAGGGTGGCTATTTGCCGGGCCTTGATTAATCGCCCGCAGCTTTTGCTCTGTGATGAGCCCACCGGGAATCTGGATTCGGAAAACGGTGAGAATATACTGCGGCTATTGACGGAGCTTAATCGCAGCGAAAAGATCACGGTTTTGATGGTTACCCACGATAAGGATATTGCCAAAGGAGCCGAAAGAATTATACACTTGAAAGACGGAGTTATTTTACATTAATGAAAGGAAATGGCCGGCACATTGTTTTATTTGAGGAACAAGTGCGACGCTTCTGCGTCGTGTGCCCTTTGTGGGCTAACACCCGGCCCGAAAGGAAGCGGCCGGTGTACCCTTTGTGGGTAAGGAGGAAAAATGAAAATTTATATCGATGGTAAATTCTACGAAAAAGAAAACGCAAAGATTTCTGTTTTTGACCATGGCCTGCTTTATGGCGACGGAGTTTTTGAGGGGATCCGTTCCTATGACCGCCGCGTTTTTAAGTTAAGCGAACATATTGACCGGCTTCTTGAGTCAGCCCAGAGTATTATGTTAAAAGTTCCTTTGAATAAAGAGCAGCTGATTAAAGCGGTCACTCAGACGCTTAAAGCCAATAAACTGGATAATGCTTATATCCGCCTGATAGTTACACGCGGAGAAGGCGACCTCGGGCTTGACCCGCGCAAATGTTATAAAGGGGCTTCAATAATTATTATCGCCGATAAAATTGCCCTATATCCGGAAAAACTTTATCGTGGGGGGTTGGCGATTGTTACTGTGCCTACGGTGCGTAATTTACCCGAGGCGCTTAACCCGCAGATCAAGTCTTTAAACTACCTGAATAATATCCTGGCCAAAATCGAGGCAACTAATTGCGGTTCTGACGAGGCGATTATGCTTGATTCATTAGGTTATGTGGCGGAGTGCACCGGGGACAATATTTTTGTGGCAAAAAACGGACATCTTTATACTCCCCCGCAGTGCATGGGGACCTTGCGCGGTATTACCCGCGATTCAATTTTAGAGATTGCCCGTAAAGGCAAGATCCCGGCGCATGAGCATGTGATTACACGCCATGAAGTCTATATTTCGGATGAATGTTTCCTGACCGGCACAGCCGCTGAGATCATTCCTGTTGTCAAGGTGGATGGCAGGGTTATCGGAAGGGGAAAGCCCGGAAAACTTACCCTGGCGTTAATGAAGGAGTTTAAGCGGCTTACCCGTAAAGAAGGAATAAAATATTAATATGCTTTGCGATATTTGTAAAAAAAATCCGGCTACCGTGCATCTGACCGAGATTATTGATGAGCAGATGAATGAGCTGCATTTATGCGAGGATTGTGCCAGGCATAAGAGCGCGGCCATGGAGCAGCAGTTTGGCTTAAGCGACCTTTTGGCGGGTATGGCCGATTTTGAAAAACCGGATAAAGACGAAGAGAATGTGGCTGTTAAATGCCCTAATTGCAATTTAACCTACGCGGATTTTAAGAAGGTCGGCAGGCTGGGCTGCGGAGAATGCTATAACGCCTTCCGTAAATACCTGGCTCCTTTGTTAAAGAGGATACACGGTTCAAACCAGCATGTGGGTAAATCTCCGTTTAAGGAGAAAACTATTTTAAAGCCAGGCAGAAAAAATACGGATTTAGATGGTTTGAAGGCGCAGATGCAGAAAGCAATCCAGAGAGAGGATTTTGAAGAGGCCGCGCGCTTGCGTGATCAGATCAAGAAAATCTCTCCAAAACAGGATAATGCTTAGAGATTTTCGCAGTACCTAAAAAAGTGTTTTATACTTTTTTAGGCAAGGGCCACAGCGAAGAAGGAAAAGAAGAGCTATATGAATATTAATGATTTGTTAAACCATACCAGCGAGTGGTTAAAGGGCACGGGACCAAACTCCGATATTGTTATCTCAAGCAGGATACGCCTGGCCCGGAATCTTAATAAGTATCCTTTTCCGCACTGGGCAAGTAAGATACAACTTGAGGAGATACTGGCAAAGCTCAGCGCTGCCTTCTTAAAAATAGATATGCTTAAAAGCTCCACGCTTTTTAAGCTGACGGATTTAGACGCCATCGACAAGCAGTTCCTGGTGGAAAGGCACCTTATGTCAATTGAGCATTCCCAGAAAACAGAGCATAAGGCGGTGCTGGTTGATGATGAAGAGATAATCGCGGTAATGATTAATGAGGAGGACCATCTGCGCATCCAGTTGATGCAGTCAGGGTTTAACCTTTTTGAGGCCTGGAATATCATTAACCGCCTGGATGATTCACTTGGCGCTCTTTTGGATTACGCGTACTTAGATGATTTTGGTTATCTTACCGCCTGCCCCACAAATACAGGGACCGGCATGCGCGGTTCAGTCATGCTCCATCTTCCTGCCCTGGTGATGAGCCGGCAGATTGAACGGGTGCTGGCGGCGATTGCCAAATTAAGCTTTACTACCCGCGGCCTTTATGGCGAGGGCACGCAGGCCAGCGGAAACTTTTTTCAAATCTCCAACCAGGTTTCCCTGGGGCATGGCGAGGATGAAATAATTGAGAATATCAACGGGCTTATCCGCCAGATTATTGAACAGGAGTCCCAGGCGCGCCAGATACTGCTTTCTAAAAACAGGGAAGTTTTAGAGGACAGGATTAATCGTTCCCTGGGTATTTTAAAGAGCGCCCGTATAATTAGCAGCCAGGAGACAATTGAATTATTGTCTATGGTCAGGCTGGGAAGCGATTTGGGTATGATTAAAGATATCAACCGTCGCACGATCAATGAGCTTTTCATCATTACCCAGCCGGCGCATCTGCAGAAACTGGAAAATAAGAAACTTTCTTCTGATGAAAGGGATTTAAAAAGGGCGCAGCTGATCCGTAAAAAACTAAACTTATCCGCCCTCTAAACAGATCGGCGGATAATCCTTGACATCGGAGATGTCAAGGATCTAACAGGAGAGATGAATCATGTTTAACCGTTTTACTGAGAGGGCAAGGAAGGTAATTATTCTGGCAAAGGAAGAGGCCAGGCGTTTTAATCACGATTATATCGGTACCGAGCATATATTGCTCGGACTTATTCGCGAAGGAGAAGGTGTGGCTGCTGCGGTATTGCAGAAGCTGGAGGTTTCGCTTGAGAATATCAGGCTGGAGATAGAGAAACTCGTACAGCCCGGGCCGACTACCCAGATTATCGGGGATATTCCTTTTACTCCGCGGGCAAAAAAGGCCCTGGAGCTGGCGGCTGAAGAAGCCCGTTCTTTAGGGCATAATTATATCGGCACCGAGCATCTTTTGCTTGGACTTATCCGCGAGGGCGAAGGTATCGCTTCCCAGGTGTTATTAAATTTAGGTATGGATTTGAATTCTGTGCGTAATGAAGTGATGGGGCTTTTAGGTTCAGCTCTGCCGGGAATGAATCAGGGGGGTGCTGCGCAGTCTAAAACAAAGACTCCTGCTTTGGACGCCTTCGGCAGGGATCTTACAGCCCTGGCCCGTGAGAATAAACTGGACCCGGTAATAGACCGTGTTCATGAGATTGAAAGGGTAGTCCAGATTCTAAGCCGCAGGACCAAAAATAATCCCGTGCTTTTAGGCGAGGCGGGTGTAGGTAAGACCGCTATTGTCGAAGGCCTGGCCCAGTTAATCATACTGGGAAATATTCCTGAAGTCTTAAGAGGCAAGCGCATCGTAGTTTTAGATTTGGCGCTTATGGTTGCCGGGACAAAATACCGCGGCCAGTTTGAAGAGAGAATCAAGGCGATTATGGAGGAGATCAAACGTTCGCAGGATGTGATTATTTTTATTGATGAGCTGCATACTTTGGTAGGCGCAGGCGCCGCAGAAGGGGCAATTGATGCCTCCAACATTATGAAGCCGGCGCTTTCCCGCGGAGAGATGCAATGTATCGGCGCGACCACCCTGGATGAATACCGTAAATATATTGAAAAGGACGCTGCCTTAGAACGCAGGTTCCAGACGATTATGGTTGAGCCCCCTACGGTTGAGCAGACCATTGAGATCTTAAAAGGCCTGCGCGATAAATATGAGGCGCATCACCGGGTTTCCTTTAAGGATGAGGCGCTTGAGGCAGCGGCAAGATTGTCCGACCGTTATATCTCCGGAAGGTTCATGCCGGATAAAGCTATTGATTTAATCGATGAGGCAGGTTCGCACGCCCGCTTGAATGTTTTGATTGTTCCTCCTGAGATCAAGAAATTGGAGGCCAATGTTGAATCGTTAAGAAAAGAAAAAGAGTCTTATATCAAGAGCCAGGATTTTGAAAAAGCCGCTTCTTTAAGGGATCAAGAGCGTATTGCCCGCCAGGAGCTGGAGAAACTTAATAAAGAATGGGGCCAGGCAAAAGACAAGATGCGCCCGGAGGTTACGGCCGAAGATATCGCTAAGATTGTGGCCCAGTGGACAGGGATTCCCACCTTTAGGCTGGAAGAAAAAGAAAGCGAAAAACTGCTTAAAATAGAGGAAGAGCTGCATAAGCGCGTAGTAGGCCAGAATGAAGCTATTGAAGCTATTGCTCACGCGGTGCGGCGTTCGCGCGCCGGGATCAAAGATCCGAAACGGCCTATCGGTTCATTTGTATTCTTAGGCCCTACCGGCGTAGGAAAGACCCTTTTGGCCCGGGCATTGGCGGAGTTTATGTTCGGCGATGAAGATGCCCTGTTGCAGCTGGATATGTCGGAATATATGGAAAAATTTAATCTCTCAAGGCTTATTGGCGCTCCACCCGGATATGTTGGCTATGAAGAGGGCGGCCAGCTCACTGAACGCGTGCGGCGCAGGCCTTACGCGGTAATACTCCTGGATGAGATTGAAAAAGCCCATCCGGATGTTTTTAATTTACTGCTGCAGGTTTTTGAAGAAGGCCGGCTCACCGATAGCTTTGGCCGTAAGGTGGATTTTAAGAATACGATTATTATTATGACCTCTAACATCGGCGCGGAGTTGATCCGTAAGACCGGCTCCCTTGGTTTTAAGACGCAAAAAGAAGAGGTTACGTATCAGGATATGAAAGAAAAACTGCTTGAGGCAGTAAAGCATGCCTTTAAGCCGGAGTTCTTAAACCGTATCGATGATATTATAGTTTTCCGTCAGTTGGTTAAAGAGGACCTGGTGCGTATTATTGATATCGAGATTGGATATGTAATCGAAAGGTTAAAGGACCAGAAGATATCTTTAGAGGTGAGCAGGGAGGCCAAGGATTTCCTGATTGAAAAAGGGTTTGACCCGGTTTTTGGCGCCCGCCCCTTGAAAAGGACCATCCAGAGATATCTGGAGGATTCTTTGGCCCAGGAGATTATCTCTAAAAAATATAAGGAGGGTTCTTCAATCAAGGTAACGCGCAAGAACGAAGAACTTATTTTCGAATAATGTTTATTTTATTTTTTATGGATTTAGGCCGTAAGGCACTTTCTCTTATGTATTATTGCGGCGGCTTAGCTAACCTGTCCGCGCAGACCGTATATCTGACATTTAAGCCTCCTTATAAAACAGGCCGTATAATTGAGCAGGCAAAGAAGGCCGGGTATGATAGTTTTCCCATTGTTTCTCTGGTTGCTTTATTTATCGGTTTTATCTTTGCCTTGCAGACAGCTTATTTTATGCAGCGTATCGGCTCGGAGTTGTATATCGCAAGCCTGGTGGCTTTGTCTATCGTGCGCGAGCTCGGGCCCGTAATTACCGCCCTGATTGTTGCCGGCAGGGTGGGGGCATCAAACACCGCGGAGTTAGGCTCTATGCAGGTTACGGAGCAGATTGATGCTTTAGAGACTTTGGCTACCAACCCGGTGAAATATTTAGTGGTTCCGCGTTTTGTGGCTTTAGGGGTAATGCTCCCCATCTTAACTTTATACGCCAACATTATCGGCATTCTGGGCAGCTATACTATATGTACGATAAAATTAGGAATTACCAGCAGCATGTATATGCACGTTACTTTTACTTCTCTGCTCTATAAGGATTTATTTACGGGATTATTTAAGTCCTGGATCTTTGGGATGCTGATCGCTTTGATAAGCTGTTATGAAGGGTTTAATGTCGAAGGCGGGGCAGTCGGTGTAGGTAAGGCGACTACGCGTTCGGTAGTAATTTCATTTATTATGATTATTGCCGCGGACTGTTTCTTTACCGCTTTATTCTATTTTATTTTTCCTTAAGATGATGATCGAGATCCATAAATTGCATAAGAAATTCAATAATTCCCCGGTATTGAATGATTTAAGCTTGAACATAAACAAGGGGGAGACCTGCGTAATTATCGGAAGAAGCGGTTGCGGAAAATCCGTTTTGCTCAAGCATATTATCGGCCTTTTAAAACCTGACAGGGGCAAGGTTCTGGTCAGCCAAAAAGAAGTTGCTGCCCTGAGTGAATTAGAATTAAGCGCCTTGCGTTCTAAGATCAGCATGGTATTCCAGGGGGGAGCCCTTTTTGATTCAATGAATGTGGCAGAGAATGTGGGTTTTAGCCTTATTGAACATACCCATACCAGGGGAAAAGAATTATTAGAAAGGGTGGAGGAGTCACTGTCGCTGGTAGGTTTAGGCGGCATAGGCAACCTGATGCCTTCGGAGTTAAGCGGAGGGATGAAAAAACGCGTGGCCCTGGCGCGGGCAATCTGCATACGGCCGGAGATCATACTCTATGATGAGCCGACTACAGGCATAGACCCCATAGCCGCCGACAGCATTAATGAACTGATCCGTTCCCTGCATGACAAATTAAAGGTGACTTCAATCGTTGTTACACATGATATGAAAAGCGCCTATCACATTGCCGATAAGATTGCGATGATGTATAAAGGCAAAATAGTTCTGGAAGGCGCCCCCAGGGAGATCCGGGAGTCCAGGAATCCTGTAGTGCACCAGTTTATTAACGGGCTTGCCAAGGGTCCAATCACCGAGGCGGTTGATAATTTTAAATAAGCTGCGTTGGTGTGCGCTAGGTAGCGCAGGTGTGCTTTTGTAATCTAACACCCGGCCTGATTGGATTGGCCGGTGTGTACTTTCTGTACAAGGAGGTTTAAATGATATTCGGTAAAACTAAATTAGAGTTAAGGGTGGGTATTTTTGTCTTTGTGGGCCTGATAATCCTGGTCATTTTCATTTTATCAATCGGAGGATTCAAGACCTGGAGTTCAGGCTATCATATCAAGCTTAGCTTTAATTTCGTAAACGGCATAAAGGTGGGTGCGCCAGTGCGTTTTGCCGGAGTGGATGTGGGGGAGGTAAAGAAAATTAAACTGGAGTTTCTTCCGAATGAAGGCCGTTCCGATGTGAACCTGGATATTTGGATCAGGAACATTATTAAGATTCCCTCTGATTCCTCTGTCTGGGTTAATACCTTGGGGCTATTGGGTGAGAAATATGTAGAAATAATGCCGGGCACTGATTATTCCCATTCACTTAAGCACGGTGACTGCCTGGTGGGAGTCGACCCCTTGCCTATACATCAGATATTTAATAACGCTGAGAATATCCTGCGTAATCTGAATGACGGCATTGAAAAAATAAAGAATAAAGAGGGTTCTCTGGGTAAATTTATTTATGACGACGCGATCTATAACGAATTGCAGGCCTTAGTGGCTGATGTACGCAAGAATCCCTGGAAGCTGTTCTTTAAGGCCAAGGAAAAGAAATAATTATTTAAAAAGAGAGGGGCTTAATGTTTAAGAATTTTATGAACAAAAGGACGACAAGAAGAAAAGAGTGCGATTATCTGCTTAAGTATTCTTTTGTCGGCGAAGAGGCGGATACGGTGTTTGGGGCCGAGGTCCGGGATATCAGCGTAAATGGTTTCGCAATTGAGAGCAAGGATGTAATCAAAATAGGCACGCCCATACAGGGGGAATTGCCTTTTCCGTTTTTGGAAGCTCCCCTAAAATTCATCGGCAAGGTAGTCCGTTCGCAGAGGTCAGGCAATGATAAATATATTTATGGCATTTCTTTTGATGAGATAGACAAGGCCGGCCAGGAAAAAATAGGCGTATATGTTGAGAAGATAGATTTAGATACGCTTTTGGCCAGCGCAATCAGAAGAGAGGCCACCAGCGTGCATTTGGCAGTGGGGTGTATGCCTGTTTGCAGGGTTGATGGCAAGATCATGCATATGGATGTGGTGCCTATCTCGGTAGAGGATATGGAAAGGCTGGTTTTTCCCATCATAAGCGAGAAGCAAAAAGCCGATCTTTATAAAGATCTTGAGTTGGATTTTGCTTACACCCTTCTTCAGGAAAACCGGCGTTTCAGGATGAATGTCTTTTTTGATAAAGGTAATCTTGCGATTGTGGCTAAGATTGTCGGCAGCGAAATAAAATCATTTGATGAATTGGGCCTGCCATCTATTCTGCATAATATCGTGAACAAGAAGAATGGCTTGGTTATTGTCTCCGGCCCGGTAGATAGCGGTAAATCCACTACCCTGGCCTCAATTATTGAAAGTATAAACAAGAGAAGAGAGAGCGTGATCATTAGTATTGAAAATCCAATCGAGTATATATATACAAGTAAAAACAGCCTGATCTGCCAAAGGGATGTTGGTTTAGATACCCTGTCTTTTTCTGATGCCATCAGAAGTACCCTGCGCCAGGATGCCGATATCGTCTTAATGGGGGAGATGAGGGATTTAGATTCTATATCTCAGGCGATTACTGCCGCCGAAGAAGGCCAATTGGTATTTTCCACGCTGCACACTACCAGTACTATCGAATGTATCAACAGGTTGATCGATATTTTTCCTGTTGAACAGCAAATGCAGATACGCATTCAGTTAGCCACATGCCTGGAATGTATTGTTTGCCAATACCTTCTTCCGCGCGCCGACGGAAAGGGCAGGGTTTTGGCAACTGAGGTACTCATGTTTACCCCGGCAATAAGGAACCTTATCAGAAAGGCGCGTACGGAGCAGATTTACAGTTATTTAGAGTCAGGGGCGGAGTTTGGCATGCATACCATGGACAGCTCCCTGATGGATTTATTCAGGCGCGGATTAATTACCAAAGATACGGCCGGCGCCTTTGTTACTAAAAAAGAGGTCTTCGGGTTTCTTTAAGATTAATGAAAACCAAATCAATATTTAGTTGCGCCAGCTGCGGGTATCAGTCTCCAAAATGGCTGGGCAGGTGCCCGGATTGCAATAGCTGGAATTCTTTTACCGAGGAGGATTATACCGCCCCTGCCTCCGGAAGTAAGGAGAGGGTCTCTTTATATAAAGACGGGCCGGTGCTCCTAAAAAATGTAGTAGCCAGGGATGAGGATAGGTTAAAAACCAATATCCGCGAGCTGGACCGGGTTTTAGGCGGGGGGATCGTCAAGGGGTCGGTGATTTTAATCGGAGGTGATCCGGGGGTCGGGAAATCCACGATTTCCCTGCAGGTTTCAAATCACCTGACTAAACAGGGCATAGGGGTCTTATACGTAAGCGGCGAAGAATCTGTAGTTCAGACCAAGCTGCGCGCGAAGCGTTTAGGCGAATCCGGTTCAGACAACCTGTATATTGTAAATCAAACGGATTTGTCTTTAATTGTTGAATACATCAGAAAACTTAAGCCCCAGGTAGTAGTGATTGATTCTATCCAGGTGATTTTTGATTCGGCGATCAGCTCTTCGGCCGGAAGCGTAAGCCAGGTAAGGGAGTGCGCGGGGATCCTTACGCAGTTAGCCAAAACAACAGGTACCTCAATTTTTATTATCGGCCATGTTACCAAAGAAGGCACTTTAGCCGGCCCGCGCGTCTTAGAGCATATCGTTGATACGGTGTTGTATTTTGAGGGCGACCGTTTTGCGATATACAGGATCTTGAGGGCAGTAAAGAACAGGTTTGGCTCGACCAATGAAATCGGGGTATTTGAAATGGGTTCGGAAGGATTAAAAGAGGTAAAGAATCCTTCCGAAATTTTTCTTTCCGAGCGGCCAAGTAATGTTTCCGGTTCAATCGTTACCTCCATATTAGAAGGAACGCGGCCTCTTTTGGTTGAAATACAATCTTTGGTTTCAAGAAGCAGTTTTGGTTATGCCAGGCGCAGGGCGCAGGGGTTTGATTTTAACCGCCTGTCTTTGCTGGTAGCGGTTTTAGAAAAACGTATGGGTTTGGCGCTTGAGGCGGAAGACATCTTTATTAATGTAGCGGGAGGAATAAAAATAGAAGATCCGGCTGCGGATTTGGCGGTCTGCGCGGTAATTGCCTCCAGTTTCCGTGAGCAGGTGGTTATGCCGCAGGCTGTGGTTTTAGGGGAAGTGGGGTTATCAGGAGAGATCAGGAGCATCTCACAGGTGCTCACGCGTATCAATGAAGCGGAAAAGTTAGGTTTTAAACATTGTATATTGCCTAAGAATAGCTGTAAAACCTTAAAACTTAATAAATCAGATATGGAGATTATTCCTGTTTCTACTTTAAAAGAAGCCTTAGATATTATTTTGGGCGCATCTATTAAGCAGCAGGGAGGGGCAAAGATATGAATCTATTATTAGTACGGGTTTTATTTATCTTAAGCGGCATGGTTATCGGTTATCAGACAGCAGCGGTAGGCGGTTCGGAATTTATCGGCATGGCAATCGGCGCTTTAGTGACGATAGTATTAATTGTTTTGGAGGCAGGCCTGCGCAAGGTTTCAGTAAGCGGATTATCCAGCGCCGTATTCGGGCTGATCCTGGGTTTGATTATGGCAAAGCTTGCCGGAGATGCCTTCAGTCTTTTTTATACTGATCCGGCTACTCTTTCCATGATCAGAGTAACCTTGACCTTGACTTTTTGTTATCTGGGGGTGGTTGTAGCTTTACGCGGTAAAGACGAATTTAATATTATTATACCTTACGTACGGCTGCGCCGTCAGGATCAATCCGGGGATGTGATCCTTTTGGATACCAGCGTGATTATCGACGGCCGGATCGTTGACATTTGCAAAACGCGTTTTTTAGGAGGAAAGGTTATTATTCCTAAGTTTGTGCTCAGGGAGTTGCAGCAGATCGCCGATTCCACTGACCCGATTAAGCGCCAGAGGGGCAGGCGGGGTTTAGAGATTCTTAATACTATCCAAAAAGAATCAGGAATGGATATAACTATCCATGAGCAGGATTTTTCTGAGACCTCGGAGGTTGACGCAAAGTTAGTCATGCTGGCTAAACTCCTTGAGGCCAAGATTCTTACCGTGGATTTTAATTTAAACCGTGTAGCCAGCATCCAGGGGATAAAGGTCCTAAATATTAATGAATTAGCAAATGCCTTAAAGCCCGTAGTCTTTCCCGGCGAAGAGATGCATATCAAACTGATTAAGGAGGGCAAGGAGCATAATCAGGCGGTGGGGTATCTTGATGACGGGACAATGGTGGTAGTTGAGGATGCGCGCCGGTTAATCGGACAGGATGTAAAAGCCGTGGTCACCTCTGTCCTGCAGACTCAGGCCGGCAGGATGATCTTTACTAAAATTGATAAATAATGCTTAGTGCGATTGTCTTGGCGGCAGGAAAAGGCAGGCGGCTTAATGCCGCATGCCCCAAGCCTCTGGTAAAAATAGGCGGTATTCCTATATTAATTTATTCTCTTGCCAGTTTAAATAAGCATCCTGATATTGATGAGATTATTATAGTATTTAACGCGGGTAATCGGGAAAAAATAATTCAGGCCATAAAGAACTATTCTTTTAATAAGGTAAAGGCCTTTGTTTTGGGGGCCAGGCGCAGGCAGGATTCGGTTTATAACGGGCTTAAGGCAGTAAATAAAAGAAGCGATTGGGTATTGATTCATGATTCCGCGCGGCCCTTTGTTGACAGCGCGTCTATCAGGAAAGTTATTTCAGCGGCAAAGAAGTCCGGCTCAGCAATACTGGCGGTGAGGCCAAAGTCGACGATAAAGTTTTCCCGTCATGCCAGTATAATCAGCCAGACTTTAAATAGAGATAAACTCTGGGAGGCGCAGACTCCGCAGGTGTTTAAGAAAAACATCCTCCTCAAAGCATTTAGAAAATATTCTAAAAGCGATGTTACGGATGATGCCTCCCTGATTGAGAAGTTAGGCAAAAAAGTAAGAATTATTGAAGGCAGTTATGGCAATATTAAGATTACTACGGCTGAAGACCTGCTGGTCGCAGGGGTAATTGCCAAAAGGAAGAGCTGATGCAATACAGAACCGGAATAGGTTATGATATCCACCGTTTAGTTATAGGAAGAGCCCTGATTTTAGGCGGCATAGAGATACCTTATAACAAGGGTTCTTTAGGGCATTCAGACGGGGATGTTTTGATCCATGCGCTTTGTGACGCCTTATTAGGAGCTTTGGCATTAGGTGATATCGGAGAACATTTTCCCGATACTGACCCTAAATATGAGGGGATTGCCAGCAGCCAGCTGTTAAAGACAGTCAAGGGGCTTATTGATAGCCATGGATATAAGATTAATAATCTTGACGTGATAGTTGTTACCCAAGCTCCGACGCTTACGCCTTTTAAGGATAAAATAAAACAAAATCTCTGCGTATTGATGAAGATCCAGGAAAATATTTTGAACATAAAGGCAAAAACAAATGAAGGCTTAGGAGCCATAGGCAATAACGAGGCAATCGCCTGTTACGCGGTAGCTTCTTTGATTAAGGATTAGGGGGCTGCACCCGGCCCGAAAGGTAGTGGCCGGTGTGCCCTTTCTGGGCTAGGAGGGTAATTATGGTTTGCGCTATAAATATAATAATTATATTGGCAATACTTGTTGCGATCAAGCTTACGCTTATTTCCATATTCTTCTATTCGGATATAAGAGCGGTGCAGAAGATGGATCCGGCGGCGAAGAGTTTTTTAGAGATAGTTTTGCTTTACCAGGGACTACATGCCTTGATTGTTTATCGTATTGCCCACGCCTTATATGTAATTCATTTATTCCTTTTGGCCCGGGCCTTATCACAATTGGCCCGTTTTCTAACAGGAATTGAGATCCATCCGGGGGCGAGAATCGGAAAGCGATTCTTTGTTGACCATGGCATGGGTGTGGTTATCGGAGAAACAGCGATTATCGGAGACGATGTCCTGCTTTATCAAGGCTCAACCTTAGGGGGTACCGGCATTGTTAAAGGAAAACGCCACCCCACCATCGGCAACAATGTGGTTGTGGGGGCAGGGGCGAAAGTTTTAGGCAATATTACTATCGGAGACAGCTCATATATCGGGGCAAACGCGGTAGTGGTCAAGGACGTGCCGCCGAATTCCACGGTAGTAGGTGTGCCGGGGAGGATTACTAAACAGGATGGTAAGAAGATGGACATAAGTTTAGACCATGCGCGCATACTGGATCCGATTATGCAGAGTATGGAAGAGCTGCAGTCAAGAATAGATAAATTAGAGAAGAAGTAAGGTGCTTTCCCTGTTTGCTGACGCTCACAGGGACTCACGCTAGATAAAGACTACAAGGTGCTTGTTCATGCCCATTCTTATATATAATTCCCTTTCCCGGAAAAAAGAAGAACTTATTCCCTTAAAGCCAAAAGAGATCAAGATGTACGTCTGTGGCCCTACGGTTTATGACGAACCGCATATTGGGCATGCGCGTAGTGCGTATATTTTCGATGTTATCAGGCGCTATTTGAGTTTTAAAAATTATCAGGTTAAATTCGTGCGTAATGTTACTGATGTGGATGATAAAATAATTAATAAGGCCAGGGAAGAATACCCGGGTGAAGATTTAAATTCAAGCTTTAAGAAGGTATCTGAAAAATACCTTAAGTCCTATCATGAAGCCTTGAAAAGCCTGGGTATAGAGGCAAGCGGGATAATAGAGCCTAAGGCCAGCGAGTATATCCCCAAGATGCTAACCTTTATCCAGGGTTTAATCGATAAAGGCGCAGCTTACGTTTCAGGCGGTGATGTTTATTTTGACATTACTAAGGCTAAAAATTACGGTAAATTATCCAATCAAGCGGTAAGCAATATGGAAGCAGGGGCGCGAATTGCTTTAGGTGAAAAAAAGAAGGACCCGCTTGATTTTGCTTTATGGAAATCAGCTAAAGAGGGGGAGCCTGCCTGGGATAGCCCCTGGGGAAAGGGGAGGCCGGGCTGGCATATAGAGTGTTCTGTGATGAGCTCTGATATTTTAGGGGATGAGTTTGATATTCACGGAGGCGGGATTGATCTTATTCTCCCGCACCATGAAAACGAAATTGCCCAATCTGAAGGCGCAGGTAATAAATTCGCCCGTTACTGGATACACCATGGCCTCTTGACCATCAACGGCCAGAAGATGTCCAAGTCTTTAGGCAATTTTATAACGGTAAAAGATTTTCTGGATAAATATAAAAATGCCGATTTATTAAAACTCTTGTTTTTATCTACTCATTATTCGCATCCGGTTGATTACACCGAAGATAAGGTCCAGGAAGCCAAGCAGACGCTGGAGAGAATAGCGATATTAAAGGGCAGAATGGATAGAAACGCCCCTTTAAGCAGTAAACGGTTAATTTTAAAGCAGTTTAATGAGATAGATAGTATTAGAAATAAATTTATTGAGGTTATGGATGATAATTTTAATACGCCCCAAGCGTTGGTAAGTATATTGGATTTGGTAACATCTATAAATAAGCATATCAATGATATGGATTTTATTGAGAGTGGAAGAAAAGTATTGAGTGAACTCTTAGATGTTTTAGCCATATCTTTTGAAAATATTCCTAGAATATTTGAAATTACAGTTTCCGATGAAGTTTCCTTACGGGATGAAGTTGAAACAAAGATTAAAAAAAGAAAAGAAGCACGTAAGAATAAGGATTTTGCTTTATCTGATAAAATAAGAAAAGAATTAGAAGATGAGGGTATTATTTTAGAAGATACGAAAGAGGGCACAACCTGGCGGAAGAAACTATAGCGGGTGACTGGCAATCCGAAGCCCTTGCCCGCGCGCAGTGAAGACGAGCACGGGCGAGGTGGATTGACAGGCAGGACCCGCGAGATATTCATATGAAAAGCAAATTCATCACATTAAGGCTCCGAAGGCTGCGGCAAGAGCACTCAATCAGAGATGCTTTACTGCTATCTGAAATCCAAAGGCCTGCAAGCAGTTTATCTGCGTGAGCCCGGAGGGGTTAAGTTAAGCGAGAAGATCCGTGAGATCCTGCTTGATCCTGAAAGCAAAATATCTCCTGAGGCAGAGACCTTGCTTTATATGGCTGCCCGCGCCCAGGTGGTACGGGATATTATTCAGCCCGCGTTAAAAGCCGGAAAGATTGTTATCTGCGACCGCTTCCTGGATTCTACTATTGCTTACCAGGGTTTTGGTTTAGGTATAGATATCGGCATGATTAAAACTATCGGCAAATTCGCTACCCTGGGAATAAAGCCGGACCTCACCATTTTTCTGGATTTACCGGTAAAGAAGGGGCTTAAACACCGTTATAATTGTAAAGACCGCATTGAACAGCGTTCTTTCAAATATCATGAGATGGTAAGAAGCGGCTACCTTAAGCTTGCCAGGCTTGAGCCGAAAAGGATAAAGATAGTCAAGGTGCAGCCCGATAAATTAATCACTCAGGACAACATCAGAAGGTTAGCCGATGCGCTTTAGCGATATACATGGGCATGAGAAACCATTAAATATCATAAACACCTATATTGAAAATTCCTGTTTTTCCGGAGGATATATTTTCAGCGGCCCGGAAGGGATTGGCAAAAAGACGGTCGCAAAAATCATCGCCCAGAAAATAAATTGCACGGCTCAAGAGGAGAAGCCATGCGGCAGCTGCAGTTCATGCCTGAAGATGGAAAAGTTGCAGCATCCTGACTTGCATATTATAGAGGCTGAATCCTCGCAGATAAAAATTGAGGATATCCGTTTCCTGCAGCGGGAGGCAAATTTCAGGCCTTATGAAGGGGTAATGAAGGTTTTTATTGTTGATGAGGCACACAGGCTTAATCCCGAAGCGATGAACTCTTTGCTTAAGGTGTTGGAGGAGCCTCCCAGGGACAGCTTGATTATTTTAATTACGCATAAGCCGCAGAGAATCTTTAAAACCATACTTTCCCGCTGCAAGGTTATAAGATTTTCGCCCTTGGCAGCAAGCGCGCTGGAGGATGTTTTAATTAAGGATTATTTTGTGGATAAGGTTTTTGCGCATTTCCTTTCTTTTTATGCCGAGGGAAGATTGGGCCTTGCCCTCAGGCTAAAAGACACTAAGATATTTGAGGAGAAGAACAGGATATTTGATTCTTTTGCGCTTTCCGGTAAACCGCTTGATCGTAATCTTACCGGCCAGAGTAAAGAGCAGCTGCGCGGTTTTTTAAACATTCTGGCCTCGTGGTTTCGGGATATATACCTGCTTAAGGCGGGTATGCCGGATAAAGATCTGATACATTTAGACCGGAAAAATGATTTACTGAAACTAAAACCCGAATTTTCTTTTAAACAACTGGACGGTATCTTATCGACGATTTCAGAAAGTATGTTTTATTTAGAGCATAATATTAACAGTAAATTACTTATGCATAACTTAGGAGCTCAGCTATGGAAGGCTTGATTTTAGTGCAGCTTAGGAATTCCGGCCAGGTGCAGTTTTACCAGGCGGGAAATTTAACTTTAAAAGTCGGGGATTGTGTGATTGTTGAACATGACCGGGGCCTGGATTATGGATGCGTGATTCTGCCGCACCATGCGCATTGCTGCGCTGAAAGCAGCCCTAAAGAGCCGCCGAAGAAAATAATCCGCCTGGCCAAGGAAAGCGACCTGAAACAGGTAGAGGACAATTGTGTAAAAGCCAGGGAGGCATATAACGCTTGCGAAAAAAAGATTGCCGAGCATAAATTGGATATGAAGCTGGTCAAGGCGGAGTATTCTTTTGACCGCTCCAAGATCTTATTTTATTTTACTTCAGACGGCCGCGTGGATTTTCGTAACCTGGTTAAAGATTTAGCCAAAATATTTAAGGCGCGAATTGAATTAAGGCAGATCGGGGTCAGGGATGAGGCCAGGCTTTTTGGCGGTTATGGCTCTTGCGGACGCGAGCTTTGCTGTAAAAGATTTTTAAAGGATTTTGAGCCGGTGACTATAAAGATGGCAAAAGAAGAGGGGCTCTCCTTAAACCCTCCGAAAATATCCGGTTTATGCGGCCGGCTGATGTGCTGCCTTTCTTACGAATACGAAACCTATAAATTGCTTTCAAAGGGCCTGCCCCGGGAAGGCGAGCATTTAAATACGGTCCAAGGCAAGGGCAAGGTTATCAATGTTAATGTTTTTAAGCGCGTGGTTACTGTCCAGCTTGAAGAAGGCGGATTCTTAGATGTAAGTTATAAGGAAAAAGAGCATGGCAAATAAATTTTATATTACTACCCCTATATATTATGTGAATGCCTCTCCGCATATCGGCCATTCTTATACTAATATTGCCGCCGATACCCTGGCGCGCTATCACCGTAAAATCTGGGGCGCGGACAATGTCTGGTTTTTAACCGGAACCGATGAGCACGGACAGAAGATACAAAAGGCAGCGGATGAGCTTAAGCTTTCTGCTATCGAGTTTGTGGACCGGGTGGTGCCGCAGTTTAAGGAGTTGTGGAGAAAATTAGAGATATCGAATGATGATTTTATCCGCACTACCGAAAACAGGCACATCGCTACCGTGCAAAAGGCGCTGCAGATAGTATATGATAAGGGTGATATTTACGAGGATAAATATGAAGGCGCCTACTGTACCCCCTGCGAAACATTCTGGCCTCAATCTCAGGTTGCCGGAAATCTCTGCCCGGATTGCAAGCGCGAGCTTGAGCAGATCAGCGAAACAAATTTTTTCTTTAAATTATCAAAATACCAGGATTGGCTGATTGAATATATTAAGGATACAGATAATAACCCTGAGCGGATCAATTTTATCGAACCGGCCAGCAGAAGAAACGAGGTGTTGGGTTTCCTGGAAAATAATAAACTTGAGGATTTGTGTATATCCAGGCCGAGTGCCCGGCTGAGTTGGGGTATCCCTTTGCCCTTTAGTCAAAAACATGTTACCTATGTCTGGTTTGACGCCCTGATTAACTATATCAGCGCGGTAGGCGGTTTTGACGGCCAGAATATTTATCACTCAAAATGGTGGGATAAAGATGTAAAGGTGGTGCATTTAGTAGGCAAAGATATCTTAAGGCATCACGCGATTTATTGGCCGATTATGCTTAAGGCCTTGGGTATAAGGCAGCCGGATACCATATTCGCGCATGGTTGGTGGATGATTAACGAGGATAAGATGTCTAAGTCACGCGGAAATGCGGTTAATCCGGCCGAAATAGTAGACCAATTCGGCATAGATGTGTACCGTTATTTTCTTTTACGAGATGTTCCTTTTGGCCTGGATGGTAATTTTTCAGAAGAGGCTATAATCAAGAGGTTCAATGGTGATCTGGCTAATGACCTGGGAAATCTGATATACCGCACGCTGACCATGATTGAAAAGTATTATTCCGGCTTGATCCCGGAATTGGATATTAATAAGATTAAATATGATGCCAGCGGCGAGAATATAAAAGAGAAGATAAAAAACCTACATCAGGAAGTTTATGCCCCTTTGAGCCGGGATAATGATTTTAGCCTGGCGCTTGAGAAAATCTGGGAGTGTATTGGCATCACGAATAAGTATGTCGAAGAAACCAAGCCCTGGAACCTGGTAAAAGAAGGCAAGGCCGAAGAATTGAAGGCATTTATCCGTTTATTGGTTGAGGCAATCAGAATGATCAATGAAGAGATCCGGCCGTTTATGCCTAAAACAGCGGAATCTATTTCTCAACAGTTAGGCGGCAAAGAAATTAAAAAAGGCAGCCCATTATTCCCTCGTATTGAGACCAAGAAAAAGTAATTTCATATCAAATGTTAGTTGACACCCACTGCCATCTTGATTTTACACAGTTTGATGCGGATCGCGACGCGGTTATCCAGCGCGCCGCTGAGGCGGGGGTAAATTACCTTGTAAATATTGGCACAACCCTTGGTTCTTCAGGTGCTGCTTGTGCATTGGCCGCAAAATACAGCCAAGTCTATGCCGGGGCAGGAGTGCATCCGCATGACGCGGATGGATTTAATCAGGAGGCGGAAGGCAAATTAAGGGAGTTGGCTTTAAATGATAAGGTTGTGGCTATCGGGGAAACCGGGCTTGATTATTACCGTAATTTATCCTCTGAAGAGCATCAATTGCATGCCTTTAACCGGCAAATTGATTTAGCTAAAGATTTAAAGCTGCCTTTAGTAATACACAGCCGGCAGGCAGAGGAGCAGGTGCTTAAGGTTTTAAAAACCGCTATGCCTGTTAGGGCGGTAATACATTGTTTTTCCGGGGATGAAAGTTTCCTGAGGGCATGTTTAGATATGGGTTTTTTTATCTCTTTTACCTGTAATATTACTTATAAAAAAGCTCAAGGCTTAAGGGATATGGTTAAGCTTACACCGCTTGATAGGTTGATGCTTGAAACTGACGCGCCATATTTATCTCCCGAGGGGTTCCGCGGCAAGCGCAATGAACCGATGCAGGTAAAATTACTAGCCGAGGCAATTAGTTTGATCAAAGAGGTTAGCGTCGAGGAAATTGCGGATAAAACAACTAATAACGCCAGGGATTTTTTTAAGTTAAAATGAGCGCCAAGATTTCTGTAGTCAAATGCGATAGTTATGAGCCGCTGGTTGTAGAGCAGGCAGTCAGGAGGACGGTCGAGCTCCTGGGAGGGATAACCTGTTTTGTCAAGCCGGGCTCACGCGTGTTGGTTAAACCGAACCTTTTGATGTCCAAGGGGCCCGAATACGCTATTACTACTCATCCGCAGGTGGTCAGCGCGGTAATCCATATTTTAAAGGAGATTAATTGCCGGGTGCTTATCGGCGACGGCCCAAGCGTCTGGGATCATTATGTTGAGAATGTGGACAGGGTTTATGAGATTACCGGCATAAAAAAGGTCGCCCGGGATGAGGGGGTCCAGCTGGTTAATTTTAATAAGCGCAGGATGCGCGATAAGTTTCCGCTTACTGCCTGGCTTGATGAGTGTGATTATTTGATTAATCTGCCTAAATTTAAAACTCACGGGCTTACTTTGATTTCGGGCGCAGTTAAAAACCTTTTTGGCTTGGTTTCAGGGACATATAAAATTGAGCTGCATAAAAATTATTTTAAACGGTCCGATTTCGCAAAGATCCTGGTGGACATATACCAGGAGGTCAGCCCCGCCTTGACCATTATTGACGGAATATTGGCTATGGAGGGGGAAGGCCCGGGTAGCAGCGGCAAACCCAGGCAGCTTAATCTTTTGCTCGCAGGCTCCGATTGCGTGGCATTAGATACGGTAATGGCTAAGATAATGGGCATTAAGCACCGCGAGGTTTTATCAACTAAGGAGGCAGCGCTGCGCGGGTTAGGCGAATCACAGTTAGACAGGATTAAGATAGAGGGAGAGGATATCGACAGTTTAAATATCCGCCCATTCATACTGCCGCAGGCATCAAAATTAAATAATATTCCGCATGCCTTTAAGTTTATATTGAAATGGTTCATCAGGCATTGTCCCTATTCCCTCCGCCTGAGATGCACGCGTTGCGGGAAATTGATACTGAAATACCTAATCAGGCATCATCCCTATTCCCTCCGCCTGAGATGCACGCGTTGCGGGCATTGTGTAAATATCTGCCCGGCAAAATGCATTTTACTTAAGAAAAAAGGAATAGTTTTTAATTATAAACAATGCATTTCCTGTTTTTGCTGCCAGGAGTCTTGTCCTGCGGCAGCAATCTCAGTGAAGAAAAGTATTTTAGCTAAACTCATGGGATTATAAATATGCATATTCGTACAATAGATTGGAAGAATAACAAGGCTAGGATTATTGACCAGAGTAAGTTGCCCCGGAAATTAGTTTATCTGGACATTGAGAAACCGGATGATTTATGGCGGGCAATTAAAACGCTGCAGGTGCGCGGGGCTCCGGCTTTGGGTGCCGCCGCCGCTATAGGGGTATATTTAGGTATAAGGAATTATCCGGGTTCTGATTGGCCCGGGTTTAGCCGCAAATTAAACTCGGCGGCAAAATATATCGCCAGCTCTCGTCCCACAGCCAGGAACCTTTTTTGGGGCATTGAAAGGGCCTGCGCCGCTGCTTTGAAGAATAATAAACAGCCTGTTCTTAAAATTAAGCAGGCTATTTTGGATGAGGCAAGGAGGATTATGCGGGAGGATACTGTTTCTTGCCGCAAGATTGGTTTTTACGGCGCTAAATTGTTTAAGCATAAGTGCGGGGTTTTGACCATCTGTAATGCCGGGATACTGGCGACGATTGATTACGGCACTGCCCTGGGGGTTATTTATTCTGCCTGTAGCCAGGGTAAGAAAGTTAAGGTATTCTCATCTGAAACGCGGCCCTTGCTGCAGGGCAGCCGGCTTTCCTCATGGGAGCTTTACAAGCAGGGCGTAGATGTTACGATGATCGCGGATAATACCGCCTCTTCACTCATGGCTGAAAAAAAGGTGGATTTGGTAATTACCGGAGCAGACCGTATTGCCGCAAACGGCGATTCAGCTAACAAGATCGGTACATACAACCTGGCAATTTTATGCAAGTACCATAAAATACCTTTTTATATTGCGGCACCCACAAGTACCTTTGATTTCAGGGTAAAAAGCGGAAAAGGCATTAAAATTGAAATGCGTGATATCCGGGAGGTCACCAGCATTTTGTTTAAGAAAACTATCGCGCCTATCGGGGCTGACGCAATCAATCCTGCTTTTGATGTTACTCCGCATCAGCTAATCAGCGGGATTATTACGGATAAAGGGATTATCCGGCCGCCTTACATTAAGAATATCAGAAACATTGTCGGGAGAAGTAAATGTATTTAAAAGAAATCGGCGAGTTTGGTTTAATCAAAAGGTTCCAGAGACGGATTAAGACCGATAGTTCTGTTTTTAGGGGCAGCGGCGATGACTGCGCGGTTTTACGCCTGAATAAATCCAGTTATCAGTTATTTACCTGCGATATGATCGTTGAGAATGTGGATTTCAGGAAAATAGATAATCTGGGAGCCGTGGGCAGAAAGGCCCTGGCCATATCAATAAGTGACATCGTCGCCTGCGGCGGTCTCCCCCGGCATGCGGTAGTATCATTAGGCTTGCCAAAAGATATGCAGGTTAATCAGGTAGATCTTTTGGCTAAAGGGATATTTGACCTGGCAAAGAAATATAGAATCAACATTGTCGGAGGGGATATCAGTGCTTCCACCAAATTAATCATTGATGTGAGTATGTTGGGGGAAGTTGAAAAGCATAAACTTTGCCTGCGCCGGGGCGCCAAATGCGGGGATATTATTATGGTAACCGGAAGTTTTGGCGGTTCAATCAAGGGCAAGCATTTAACATTTACCCCTCGCTTAAAAGAGGCGCGTTTTTTAGTGCACAATTTCAAGATTAATTCCATGATCGATGTTTCCGACGGCCTGATTCAGGACCTGGGGCATATATTAGAGCAAAGCTCAGCCGGAGCTGTTTTATATGAGGAGCTTATTCCTTTAAGCAAAGAGGCTAAAGGGATGGAAGAGGCGCTTTGTTCGGGCGAGGAGTTTGAATTGCTTTTTACTGTTTCAAGAGGAGAGGCCAATAAAATTATTAAATCTGCAAAATATCATTTCAGGGTCATAGGGGAAATAATGCCTGCATCATTCGGTTTAAGGTTGATTGATCATAAAAGCAGGTATTCTAATATATTAAAATTTAATAAGTCCGGGTACAGCGCAGAGGCGCGTACCACCCGGTCCAGTAAGGGCGGGTACAGGCATTTTTAATGAAAAAACTATCTACGTCAGTTAACGAGACTTTGAGGATTGGTAAAGTTGTTGCGCGGAAACTTTGCGGAGGAGAAATTATTCTTTTATCCGGCTCTCTTGGTGCAGGCAAGACAGTTTTAGCCAAAGGCATCGCGCAGGGGCTTGGCATCGATAAACATAATGTAGTCAGCCCTACCTTTGTTTTGCTGCGAGTATATAAAGGTAAGCGTTTTTTAAATCATTTTGATTTTTATCGGGTTAAGAGCCCTAAAGAAATCCTGGCTTTAGGATATGAGGAGTATTTTTACTCTGACTGCGTAACGGTTATTGAGTGGCCGGAGCGCCTAAAATTCCTCTTGCCAAAGGAATTCTTAAAGATTAAGCTATCTAATAGGCCCGGGAATCAGAGGATGCTGGAATTTACCGGCAGGGGAGCCAGGTATAAGCAGCTGTTAAAAGTAATCCATGAAAATATTAGGCATTGATACAACTACCAGGTTTCTCTGTTTAGGCCTGTATGTAGACGGCAGGTTTTACGAATACAGCCTTGAGACAGGCAGAAGTCTTTCTGCCCTGCTGGTTCCCACGATACAAAGGGTTATTGCCGCGGCGGGATTGAAAATCACGGATATCGATTATTTTGCCTGTGGCCTGGGCCCGGGTTCTTTTACCGGTATGCGCATAGGCATAGCCACGATAAAAGGATTAAGCATTGTCAGGAATAAGCCGGTGGTGGGAATATCTACCCTGGACATCCTTGCGGAAAATGCCCCGGTTAATAATACCCTGATTGTCCCGGCTATAGATGCCAGAAGGGGATTGATTTACTGCGGTTCCTATAAAAGAGAACAACAGGGCCTCCTGAAGCGTAAAAGCGAGTACCTGCTTTTAAGCTTGGATGAATTTATTAAGAAATTCAATAGCAAACCGATAGTTATAGGGGATGCCGCAGTTTTATACGGGGATAAGATGCTCTCCCGGATAAAAGGCGCAACTATTTTAGATAAAGATTATTGGTTTCCTAAGGCGCATAATCTTCTTAGGCTCGCGTTAGCCAAAATAAGGGCAAGAAGATTCAGCTCAGCGCAAACCATCAAGCCAATTTATTTATACCCTCAAGAATGCCAAATAAAAGCCAGATAGGCTACCGTCCCACCTGGGCGGAGGTCAACCTTAATAACCTGGAACATAATTTCCGGCAGGTAAAGTTCCGTCTTAGGCCGCAGATAAAAGTTTTAGTTACTGTCAAGGCCGATGCTTATGGCCATGGTTTGATCCCCGTATCTCATAGATTAGCCGCATGCGGCGTGGATTATCTGGGGGTTGCTTCCATCGACGAGGGGATAAGATTAAGAAAAGCGAACATAAGAAAACCTATTCTTGTGCTTGGCTTGATTCTTAAACAGGATATCCAGTCGCTTTTTACCTTTAAACTCACTCCTACTATTTGTGATTACGAATTAGCTTCCGCCTTAAACAGCAAGGCCGCCGCTTTAAAGAAGCAGGTACGCCTGCATATTAAGGTAGATACAGGGATGGGTAGGATCGGGGTGGCGCATAAGGATGCCTTTGAGTTAGTAAAGAGAATCCATAAACTTAAATCCGTTGTCGTCGAGGGGATCTTTACACATTTCCCTTTCGCGGATTCCGGAGGCAAATTTACCGCTTTTCAGATCAAACTATTTTACAAACTGGTCAGTGATTTAAAAGAATGCGGCATAGCTATTCCTTTGGTACATGCCGCTAACAGTGCCGGATTGATTAATTATAAGGATAGCCACTTTACCATGGTCAGACCGGGGTTGGTTATCTATGGGTTATACCCTGACCTCGGGCTGGGGATAAACTTAAAAGCTGTCTTAAGCCTTAAAACCCGCGTAATCTTTATTAAGCAGGTCCCCCGGGGTTACGGGATAAGCTATGGGCATGCCTATGTAACTAAGCGTTTGACGCACATTGTCACCTTGCCTATTGGTTACGGGGATGGTTATCCGCGCAATCTCTCTAATCTGGCCCCGCTTTTAATCGGCGGCAGAAGGTTTTATGTTAGCGGCAGGATTTGTATGGACCAGATCATGGTTGATGTGGGTAAATTTAAACCAAGGCTTGGCGATGAAGTAGTCTTAATCGGAAAGCAGGGCAAAGAAAGAATTACCTGCGAAGAGCTGGCAACCTTAGCCGGTACTATTCCCTATGAGATTGTCTGCGGTTTAGGCAGCCGCATCCCGCGTATATATATTTCTTAAGAAAAAATAAAGGGGACGTTTCTATTTTTCTTGACTCTAACCGGGAAAAATAGAAACGTCCCCTTTATTTATGGTAATTTTGCGATAAGGAAAAGGCTGGTTGACAGGACGATTAAATGGCTCATTGAGGCAGCCGCAAAAGGCATAAGCAGCCCGGATTTTCCTATGGCTAAAAATACCGCATCCAGGATATAATAAAGAAACCCCACTATAATCGAGATTCCGACAGAGGCCATGCCCGTGGCGCGCTTACCCGCCATAAGAGAAAAAGGGATACCTAAAAGTATAATTATCAGGCTGGTAAATGGCATGGTAAAGCGTTGGTATAGGTCTACTTTTAAATTACGGATCACGGTAGTTGCCCCGCTTTTAGAAACTCTCCAGATATAATCCTGCATCTGGCGTATATCCATCAGTTCGGGTTTTTGCCTGAGATTGGCGAAATCCCGTGGGGTTTCCGGTATTGTCATAATCTCTTCCTCAAAATAAGAAGGTTCGTCGATCACCTGGCCATTATGGTCAAAATCATATGTGATACACTGGGAGAATCTCCACAGTCCGTCTACGTAAGTCCCTTTATCCGCGACAATCTTTTTGGTCAGATTCTGGTTATCATCATGCTCTAAAATAGTAATGCCTTCCATAGTCTTGGTATTAGTAAAGAATTTACTGATAAAAAACAGCCTGTTCCTTGAGCCGTACATGGAAAGGTTTAAAATTACCTCAAGTTTCTTGGCTTTATGGCTGCCTGAGCCTTCTTCTATCTGGATCTTAATCTTTTGATTCTCAGTTAAGGCGGCAGGTACGAACCTGTCATTCACCCAAAATACCAAGAAACTAATTAACAAGCCAAAGAGCAAAACATTCTTGGCAATCTCAAATATGCTCAAGCCGCTCGAACGCATGGCGATTATTTCATTATTATGGTTAAGCTTGGCGAATGTATATACCGTACTTAAGAGGCAGGCAAAAGGGGATACCTGCACGAACATTACCGGAAGGTATGAAAGGTAGTAGCGGGCCAAAAGTAATAAGGTGGTGCGGTGTTTTAATATTTCATCAAGGTTCGAAAGCAGGTCAATAATAATGTAGAGAAAAAGAAAACAAAAAATACAGGAAAGGAATATGTAAACAACTGATTTCAGGATATAGCGGTCTAAGATGCGCATAGTTTATGAGTTAAAAATACTCCTATACTGGCGAATATGATATTGGGTATCCAAAGGGCAAGGGCGGCCGGCAGATGCCCTTCGATCGCCAGCGCCTCAGAGCCGATAAGCAGGGGGTAGTAACAGATAATGATTAATACGGCTATACCGATGTTAATTGATTTCTCGCGTCGGCGCGTAATAATCCCCAGTGATGAGCCCAGGAGCATGAATACAAAACAGGAGAAGGCCAGGGCCAACTTTTCGTGGATTTTTGTAATCAGAGGGGCAGGGCTGATACCCTCTTTTTTAAGCTTTGCCGCCTCTGTTCTTAATTCCCGGATGGTCATTTCTTTATATTTTTTACCCACAACCTTATCCTGCATCTGGCCCATATCCAGGTTCATAAAATAAGTGCGGAAATTAAGCTTATAGAAATTCGTGGGGTTTTCCGGGTCAGGTTCGTCGCTTGTACCGTCAATAAGTTTTAATTTCACGATATTCTTCTCCGGGATGCTGATAAATTCACCGGCCTTGGCTACAATCGTACGCGTGGGCTTGTCATCTCCCTGGGGCTCATAGATGCGGATGTTATTCATGCGGTTTTTCTTCTGGTCAACATGATAGATAAAAAGGATGTATCTTTGGAAGGAGTCGATAAATACTCCTTCTTCAAAAGCGGCGGTGGGGTTTTTTATCCCCATTTCTTTTAAGGTCTTGCGGTAAGCGAAATGCGAGTAGGAAGCTGCCTGGTCATTGAAGATCACAAGCCCTAAGCTTAAGACCAGGCTGATGATTAATAGGGGCATGATTAATTTGAGCAGGTTTACGCCGCTTGAGCGTATGGCAATTATTTCATTATCGCTGGAAAGCCTGCCCAAGGCAAGCAATACCGCGACAAGCACTGATATGGGCAGTGTATAGGTAACTATGTAAGGGGTAAGGTAGATAAAGATTTGCAGTACACTGAAAAAATCCACTCCCTTGTTAATTACCAGATCGGCAATGCGTTTTAAATTGCCGATTAAGACCATAACAAAGGTAAGTACCCCCAGAGTTAACAACAGGGGGGAGAAGAATTCTCTTAAAATATAATTACGCAGGATTTTCATTGTTAATTAGCTAAAGTCATCACAAAGATTATTCTTGCTCCGGAATCTTTCAATGCCCTGGCAGCCTCGCTTGAGGTGGCTCCCGTAGTCAGCACATCGTCGATAAGCAAAAGATTGGTATCTTTAATCAATTCCGGCTTCCGTACCGTAAAACTGCTTTCAACATTCTTGCGCCTTTCTTCAAAGGTTAATTCAGTCTGGGTCTTGGTCGGCCGGTTACGCAGCAAAACATCAGGGAGCAGTTGTTTGTTGAACTCCCTGGCTACCTGTTCGCCTAACACCTGCGCCTGATTGAACTCTCTTTCTCTGATCCGGCTTCTATGCAGCGGCACAGGGATGATGAAATCAAAGTATGCAATAGGGATGCGGTAATCTTTGATAAATTTATTCATCAGGCTGCCAAGAGGCGCTCCTAAATAGTCCTTGCCGCAATATTTAAATTCATGAATCAGTTGTTTTATTATCCCCGTATAAGCGCAGGGGCTAAAGGCCCGGTCAAAATGAAATTTAAACTTTAGGCAGTTTGAGCATATATTCTTGGCCCTGCTTGTTTTATCCATCCGCCTGCCGCATGAGGCGCAGAATGGAGGCAGGTTCTTTTCGATCTTCTCCCAGCAGGACGTACAGACTAAATTCCGGGATTCCTCAGGGCCTATCCTGTTTTTGCAGGCCAGGCAGCAATTCGGATAAATTAAATCCTTTATGCCCTTGAACAAGCCGCGCAACATAAAGATATAATAACAATGAAAAGCGCCTTTGTCAAAGTAATTGACAGTCGGCTCTATCGATAGTAAAATAATGATCATGGAAAAACTCACCCGGGAGCAACTCAAGGCAAAATTGCTGGATTTATTGAATAAAGAGGCCTTAAAAAGAGGCAAATTCGTGCTTTCTTCAGGCAAGGAAAGCAACTATTATCTCGATGGCCGCGTAATCACCCTGACCCCGGAAGGCGCATATCTGGTTGCCGGTATAATATTGGATATGATTAAAGATGAACCTTTGGATGCTATCGGCGGGCCAACTTTAGGGGCTGATCCTATTGTAGGCGCCCTGGCGGTTTTAAGCTATGTCAATAAACATCCGATTAAAACCTTTATTGTGCGTAAACAGGCTAAGGAGCATGGGACGCAGAGGCAGGTAGAGGGGCCAGCGCTTAAAAAAGGGGCGCGGGTAATTCTTGTGGATGATGTGGCAACCAGCGGCAAGGCAATTATGGAAGCTAAGCTGGCACTGGATAAGATCGGAGTAATAGCCGATAAGGCGATTGTGATTGTTGACCGCAGCGAAGGCGCTGCTGATAATCTGGCTAAGGCAGGCTTAAAGCTGGAAGCGATCTTTAAGCTTGCTGACTTTGGTCTCTAGGTAAACTTTGTGCAAAAAATTAAAATTGTAGTAATCGGCGCAGGGCCATCAGGTATGATGGCGGCAATCCGGGCAGCAGGCCTTGGCCAGGATGTAACCCTTCTTGAAAGAAAAGATTCACCCGGCAATAAACTCCTCCTAAGCGGCAAGGGCCGCTGCAACCTCACTAATACAGAAGAGCTCGAATATTTTCTGAAACGTTTCTCTAAAAACGGAGATTTCTTAAGGGATGCCTTTAAGAAATTTTTCAACCGCCAGCTTATTGATTTTTTCGAACAGCGTGGGCTGAAGTTGAAGATAGAACGTCAGCTGCGCGTTTTCCCTCAGAGCGACCGAGCCGCCAGCATCCTCGATATATTAAAAAAGGAACTGATAAATTCCGGAGTACGGGTTATTTATAAGGCCAAGGTAATTGATTTGCTTTTGGCTAACGGTAAGGTTAAGGCTGTGCGTTTAGAGAACGGCGTAAATATTTCCGGCGACCGGGTAATCTTCGCTTCGGGGGGAGCAAGCTACAGTTTTACCGGCTCTGACGCTTCGGGGATAAATATTGTGCGCAGGCTTGGGCATGAGATCATGCCTTTGCGGCCGGGTTTGGTCCCGCTTGATGTAAAACAGCTTTATCCTAAGAAATTAGAAGGCCTCTGCCTGCGTAATATCAGGCTTAAGTTTTCCGGCGATAAGTCGCAGATTGTTTCTGAAATAGGCGAGTTGGTTTTTACCTCCTCCGGGATATCCGGGCCGCTGGTGATTACTTTAAGCGGCAGGGTGGTGGATATGCTGGCGCAAAATAAGAATGTTTTTGTTGAGATAGATTTAAAGCCGGCTTTATCTATCGAACAGTTAGACAACCGCCTGCTTAGGGAGTTTAAGGCAAATGCCAAAAAAAGCATTAAGAATGCGCTCAAAGAATTATTGCCCTTAAGCCTGATTAAGGTTTTTATAGATGCGGCGGGGATTGACCTGCTTAAGAAATGCAACCAGATTACGCAGGGGGAAAGGGAGAAAATTGTTTCTTTGCTCAAGGGTTTCCGGATGACTGTTTCCGGGCCCAGGCCTATTGAAGAGGGGATGGTTACCCGCGGCGGGGTGAGTTTAAAAGAGATAAACCCGCGGACTATGGAATCGCGCCTGATCAAGGGATTATATTTTTGCGGTGAGATGATCGATATAGATGCGGATACCGGCGGCTTTAACCTTCAGGCAGCGTTCTCAACGGGTTATCTTGCCGGCGAAAGCGCCGCACAATCTAGGGACGGTTCTCAACTCAAAGCAGAACTGTCCCTTGGTTAGGGGACACTTTTCCTTTGGTTTGAGAACCGTCCCTACTAATAAAATGAAGATATATTTAGCCTCTAAATCAAAAGCAAGAAAGAAGCTGCTGGAGAAATTCGGGCTAAAGTTTAAGGTTATTCCCGCCAAGGTTAAAGAAAGGAAAGGCCGCGGGAAATTATCTTATCCTCAGTTGGTAAAGCATAATGCCCGTAATAAAGCTAAAGAGGCTGCCGCCAGGGTTAAAGCAGGGGTGATTATTGCCGCGGATACTATCTGTGTGCAGGATGGTAAGATATTCGGTAAGCCGAAGAGCATGCAGGATGCCCGCAGTATGCTTAAGAAATTATCCAGCCGGCCGCAGCGCCTGTATACCGGACTGGAAGTTATAAAAAAAGATAAGGAGGGAGAAAAACTCGTGCTTGATTATGAGGAGACTAAAGTTTATATGGATAAGTTAAGCGGCGAGGAGATATCCAGCTATTTTAAACAGGTTTCTCCCATGGACAAAGCGGGAAGTTTTGATATTCAGGGCAAGGGCGCCTTTTTTATCAAGAGGATAGAGGGTTGTTTCTATAATGTTGTGGGGTTGCCTTTGAGAAAACTTTACCGGATCTTCAGGAAACTCGGGCTGTTTTTGATACCCGGGATATTTTTTATCATCACCGGCTGTTCAACCGAATACAACCTGGCTACCAAGCAGGAGGAGAAATATTATTACAGCACGGACAAAGAGGTGCAGATGGGCCGTTCAATTGACCGGCAGGTGCAAAAAGAGTATAAATTTTCCGGCGATCCTTTACAACAAAAACGCGTTGAGGATATAGGTAAAAAAATAGCCGCGGTAAGCGACAGGAAAGAAATTGATTACTATTTTCAGGTTTTAGAGGATGACCAGGTAAATGCGGTTTCTCTCCCCGGAGGCTATATCTATGTAAACAGCGGGTTATTGGATAAGGTCTCAGGTGATAATGAACTGGCCTGCGTCTTAGCGCATGAAGTAGGCCATATCGTAGCCCGGCATAGCATCAAGAAATTGCAGGCAATGCAAAGTTATTCTGTTTTGAGATTATTGGTGGCGGTGGCCCCCGGCACGGGAGAGGTGGGGCCTGCCGCTGATGCCGCTTTCACCCAGTTTCTTCTTGGTTATAGCCGCGAGGATGAATTGCTCGCTGATCAATTGGGGGCGCGTTATGCAAAGCTTGCGGGTTATGACCCCCATGGTATGATTACCTTTTTAACCAAGCTGCAGGATATAAACCGCAGGATGCCGCTTCAGGAGAAATCCTATTATAAAACTCACCCATATGTCCCCGACAGGATCAGGGTGGTTAAACAGGAGCTGGGAGAACAGATAGATTTCAGTGATTACATCAATATTGAACAAAAGCCTCACGAATAAGATAATTTGGCTTATAGCTTTAGTTTTATTAGCATCCTCCGGTATTTACGCGGGGGAAACTTTAATGGAATCAAACATGAAAGATGACCCGGCTGTTTTAAATAAAGAAAACCTTAATAACCCCTTCGGGGTATTGGAATTCCTGCATTGGAATCATGCCTGGAATAATTATAAATATTCATCTAACCGGGATTTGGAAAGATCAGTCTGTTTAATGCAGGAAGCGGGAGTAGGCTGGGTAAGGCTTGATTTCTTGTGGAGCGATATAGAGCCGCAGGAAGGCAGGCTTGATTTTAACAAATATGATTACATTGTCCAGTTACTTAGAGGCAAGGGGGTGCATATTTTAGGTATTTTGCATTATAGCACTGATTGGGCCTCCGCCTGCGGGAAATGGAATTGTCCGCCAAAAGAAAACAAGTTTTTTATTAAATACGCCAGCCAGGTGATTAAGCGTTATAAGGATCAGGTTAAATACTGGGAGCTCTGGAATGAACCGGATTCTCCTACTTACTGGAAAGAGCAGGACGGTTTGAAATCCTATTGCGCTTTATTAAAAGAGGTTTATCTTGCCGCTAAACAGATCGATCCTGAGTGTAAGATTTTAAACGGCGGCCTGGCCAATGGCGCCTCCAGCGTTAACCATCTTTATGATAATGGGGCAAAAGATTATTTTGATATATTAAACATCCATTTCTTTCAAAATCCGCTTCATCCCGGGGCAATTAAGGCAGTGGCGAGTTACCCGAAATTAGCCTATAAGATAATGCGGCGTAACGGCGACGCAGATAAAAAAATATGGATTACCGAGATCGGATGCCCCGGAGTAAAGAGATGGCAAGGCGCGGCTAACTGGTGGCTGGGCAAGAATCCCAGCGAGAGCAAGCAGGCCAAGTGGCTTAAGGATGTGTATACCGAATTGTTGAAAGACGCGCATGTTGAGAAGGTGTTCTGGGCTTTTTTCAGGGATACCAAAAACCATTGGAACAACGGAGTGGATTATTTCGGGCTGCTGCGTTGGGGTTTTTCCCGCAAGCCTTCATTTTACGCGTATCAGGAATGTTTCCGCAAATGGCTTTTTGAATACAGGAAGAACAATGGTATACTTAATCCAGGGAGGTGATGCTCTTGAAGAAAAAAATAATGCTTATTGATGATGAAGAGAGTTTTGCCTTAATGCTAAAGATGCGCATTGAAGCCTCCGGAGATTATGAAGTTACGGTGTCTTCGGATGCAAAGAATATAATCAAACATATACATGAAATCAGGCCGGATGTGATCTTGCTGGACCTGCTTATGCCCGGTATCGGCGGGTTGGATATCGGAGATATGTTGAATCATGACCCTATCGGGCTGACTATCCCGGTAATAGTGGTTTCAGGGCTGGATAAGCCTACGGATAAGCTTAAGGCTTATAAGCTGGGGATCAGCGATTATCTGGTTAAACCTGTTGATGATCTAAAGCTGATCAAGGCAATAGAAAAAGCTATTGAATTGAAATCAGGAAAGTCATAAAGTTTATCAATCCGGAATAAGCGTGGAACTTATCAGCGTAAGACATGGTGCGGGGAGAGGGAGTTGAACCCTCAAGGGTTACCCCACACGCTTCTGAGACGTGCGCGTATGCCATTCCGCCACCCCCGCAATGCAATTAAGTATATATTAGCCTCTTTATCCTGTCAATCAGTTTAGTGTTTTGCCTTAATATAAAGGGATTGCGGGTAAGTTTTTTTGCTGTTATAATACTTATCCACTTAAATTCTGGCTGCCGTTAGTTGAAGGAGAAGGGATGTTTTTAGCTTATTTTAAGATTACCAGTTTGGCAATGGCCCAGATATTTTTTCTGGGGGGTTTAGGGTATATTTTTGTAAAAAGAAATATACTTTCTCAAGCGGGACTGGATGCCTTAAGCCGGCTGGTTATACAGGTAATTTTTCCGGCCTTAATCTTTACCCAGCTGCTGCAGAACTTTAGTTTTAATCTTTATCCTTATTGGTGGATTTTTCCGCTCATCAGCTTGATAATCAGCGTTTCCGGTTTGGCCGTGGGCTGGCTGTTGTTTAAACTTTTCAAGTTAAAGGCGCATAAGCTGCAGTTTTTGAGTTTAGTCGGTTTTCAGAACTCCGGGTATCTCCCCTTGGCGATTGCCGCTTCGATATTCTCCGGGCAAAAAGCCGGGGATATGTTTGTTTTTATCATATTATTTCTCCTGGGTTTTGACCTGGTGGCCTGGTCGTGCGGCATCTATATGCTTACATATGAAAAACAGGCGCGGTTTAAGCTGCGCAGTATTTTCAGCCCTCCGGTAATTGCGAATTTAGCGACCCTGGCGCTTATATTTTTAGGCCTTAACAAATTTATTCCCGAAGGAGTATTTAAGCCGGTTGAGATGATCGGTAACTGCACCTTGCCATTGGCGATGTTTGTAGTCGGAGGCAATATTGCCCTTGTACAGTTAAAGAATATTGATAAAAAATCGGTTTTTTTCCTTATCTTAGGGAAATTAATCATACTTCCGGCAGTCGGCATTGCTGTAGTTTTGAAGCTGGGATTGCCTGAGTTATTGGGTTTTTTGATCGTTATGCAGCTGGCCATGCCTTCGGCAACCTCCTTGTCGGTAATTATCCGGCATTATAAAAAAGAGGATGCGCTTATCAGCCAGGGGGTGTTCTTCAGCCATATTGTCAGCCTTTTGACCATACCCTTATTTTTGAGTTTGTATTTATCTATGGCTGTGTTAAAATGAGTAAATCTATCCTTACTAACCGCAAGGCCTACAGGGATTATGAAGTTCTGGAAACCTTAGAGTGCGGAATCGAACTTAAGGGCTCTGAAGTAAAGTCTTTGCGCGCAGGCAAGATTATTTTGAACGACAGTTTTGCCCGCATTGAAAAGCTGGAGGCCTTTTTATATAACGCGCACATCAGCCATTATACGGAAGCCAGCTATTTGAATGTTGAAACAGATAGGCCGCGCAGGCTTCTTCTGCATAAGAACCAGATTGAGAGGATTGCCGGTAAGCTTGCCCAAAAAGGCCTGACCTTAATACCGCTCAAGGTATATTTTAATGACCGGGGTTTTGTAAAACTTGAGCTTGGGCTTTGCAAGGGTAAGAAACTTTACGATAAACGAGAAAGCATCAAGCGCAGGGAAACAGACCTTTATATGCGCCGGGCAGTGAAGAACAGAAGATAACGGGGGTGAAAGGGTTCGACTTAGGATATGTCGGATAAAAGCAGCATGCCGCGGAGGTAAGGTTAGCCGCGTTAACAACTCCTTACACAATTTAAACGCAAACACGCAAGTGTCACGTTTAGGAACATTTGTCAGGCCGTCAGTTGCGGCCAGACCTATGTTCGTACCAGCCTTCGGACTTAATTAAGTCCGGAGCCTCTAACCGTCCTGCCTACGGGATGGATTAGGGCCTAAGTAGGATAGTTCCGGCGGTTAGCCTTTGAAGCCGGGGCGAAATTTAAAAGGCTGCTCCTTGCAAATCCTGCCATGTAGAAGTTGCAAGGTTAAGATAAATTACAAGGCTAAGCATGTAGCGGCTTTTATGCGATTACTTAAGGACGGCGGTTCAATTCCGCCCACCTCCACCATACAACTTATGTTTACTAGAAGAACGTATATCTTGTATTTTATTTTGTTGACTTTATTGCTTTCCGGCTGTGCTACCGTTGCGCCCCGGAGTACTATTCCGGCTTATTCTATAAACGGCGTAACTTACTATCCGCTGCTCAGCTTATGCGATTTGCGCGGAGTGGATATAAAATATGATACTTTGATACATACCGCTTATTTGAGTAAAGATAATAAACGCGTTAATCTGCGCGCAGGGGATGAGCTGGTTTTAGTCAATGAAAATATTATGCATTTAAATTCGCCTATAGATATTTATCAGGGCACAATTGTCGTCCCCAGACAATTTAAGGAGCAGATATTTGATATATTATTCCCGCAGGCTAATTCTGCGCAACGCCGTCCGGCTAAGGAAAAAATAAAATTAAGCAAGATCGTTGTTGACGCCGGTCACGGAGGCAATGATCCCGGGGCCGTAGGAAAAAATGGCCTAAGAGAGAAGGATGTAAATATTGATATAGCCAGGAGGTTAAGTGACCTTTTAAGGGCAGAAGGGGTGCATACGGTGCTTACCCGTTCAAGCGACAAGTTTATTCCTCTTTCTACGAGGGTAAATATCGCCAATAAATCAGGCGCGGATTTATTTATCAGTATTCATTCCAACGCCAACCGTTCGCGCGCCTTAAGCGGTTTTGAGGTTTATTATGTTGCTCCCAGCATAAGCGATTCCAAGCGCGCCTCCATGACGGCAAAGAGCGCTTCGCTGCGCTTAAAGAACGCTGCCTTCGCCAGCAATTCGCAGGATTTACAGGCAATTATCTGGGATATGATTTATACGAACAGCCGGGCAGAATCAATAGATCTGGCGCATGCTTTATGCAAGGCCGTGGTTTGTAGTATTGATACTAATATACTGGGGGTAAAAGGCGCGCGTTTCCAGGTGCTGAAGGGGGTAAGAACCCCCGGCATATTGATCGAGGTGGGGTTTGTCTCTAATCTGAATGAGGAGAAATTATTAAGGAGCGGCTCCTACCGTCAGAAATTAGCCGAAGGTATATTAGAGGGGGTTAGAGAGTATTCGCAGGATATGGATTTAGTGGAGGTCTCGGCAAGATGAAATCTATCGGTGTCTTTGATTCCGGTGTCGGCGGGCTTACGGTAGTCAAGGAGTTGATCCGCCAGCTGCCCAATGAAAACATAGTTTATTTCGGTGATACCGCGCGCGTCCCTTACGGGATTAAGTCTCCCGAAACAGTCATCCGTTTTTCTATTGAAAATATTTTATTTTTATTAAAACAGGATGTTAAACTTATCTGCGTTGCCTGTAATACCGCTTCCAGTTTTGCCCTTCCGGTAATCAAGAATTATTTCCGCGCCCCGATTATCGGCGTGATTACTCCCGGGGTAAGAGAGGCAGTTTACGCGTCGCAGAACAAGCGCATCGGCGTAATCGGGACTAAGGGGACGATTAAAAGCCGCACCTATGAAGCTGAGATTAAGCAGCTTGACCCTAAGGTTAAGGTGGTTACCGCATCCTGTCCGTTATTTGTCCCTTTTGTCGAAGAGGGATGGCTTTCCGGAGAGGTGGTTTTGGATGTGGCAAGGAGTTATTTAAAGCCGCTTAAGGCCGCAGGGGTGGATACAGTAATCTTAGGCTGTACACATTATCCTTTACTTAAGCCGGTAATACAGCAGGTCCTGGGTAAAGATGTTGTTTTAATTGATTCCGCCGAGCAGGTAGCTTGTGAAGTAAAAAAGATTTTAGCCAGTGAAGACCTGCTTAACCACGGTAAAGGCGGCAGGCACAGCTTCTATGTCAGCGATAATCCGGAATGGTTCAGTGGTTTAGCGCAGAGATTCCTGGGCAGGCAATTAAGCAACGTTAAGAAGGTGAATAATGTATAGTTTAAGAGTAGAAGGCTCATTTAGTTCCGCGCACAATTTAAGGGGCTATAAGGGGAAATGCGAGGATCTTCACGGCCATAACTGGCGCGTTGAGATCTGCGTGAAATCAAAAGAGCTGGACAATATCGGAATGCTTCTGGATTTTAAATACCTGAAGAAAAGATTGAATGCGGTGCTTGAGAGGATGGACCATAAATATTTAAACAAATTAAGTTTTTTTAAAAAGGTAAATCCAACATCCGAGAATATCGCAAAATATATTTATGATGCACTTAAAAGCCGGACTCCTTTGCTTAGCAGCGTAACTGTCTGGGAAAATAACGCCAGCAGCGCAACATATGAAGAATAAAAGGCTTAAAGCGGCGGTAGTTCTTTTGTCCGGGGGGCTTGATTCAGCCACAGTTTTATATCTTGCTAAAGCAAGAGGGTATCTTTGCCGCTGCCTGATTTTTGATTACGGCCAGAGGCATAAAAAAGAGGTGCGCAAGGCTAAAGAAATAGCCAGGCAAGCCGGGTGCGTTTATAAAATCTTGAAAATAGATTTTCCCTGGAAAGGGTCTGCTCTTTTAGACCGAAAGATAAAGGTTGCTGAAGAAGTCAGCCAGGCTATCCCGGCTACTTATGTGCCGTCGCGCAATATTATTTTTTTGAGTTTTGCCGCCTCATATGCTGAAACAATAGGGGCAGAGGCGATTTTTATCGGAGCTCACGCGCAGGATTATTCCGGTTATCCGGATTGCCGGCCGGAATTTATCGCGGCTTTTATTAAAATGATCCAGGCCGGAACATACGGCGCCTTTAGAATCCTTGCGCCGCTGTTGCGTAAGAATAAATCGCAGATTATCCTTATGGGTAAAAGGCTTGGAGTACCGTTTGAATTAACCTGGTCATGTTACCGCGGGGGGAAAGCTCCTTGCGCAAAATGTGACAGTTGTTATTACCGCGCTAAAGGTTTTAAAGAGGCGGGTTTAGTTGATCCGTTGGTGAAAAATGAAAGCTAAAATTGCCGAAGTTTTTGAAAGCGTCCAGGGGGAAGGGCTGTATTTGGGCGAAAAGCAGATTTTTGTGCGTTTCTTTGACTGCAATTTAAAATGCAGTTTCTGCGATACCAAACCCGATCGGTTTATGGAGTATGAGCCGCAAGAGTTATTCCAGGAGATTAAACTCTACCGCGACAGGTATCATTCCATCTCTTTTACCGGAGGAGAACCGCTTTTATGCAAAGATTTCTTAAAAGAAATATTACAGCTTACCGCCAAACACGGGCACAGGCATTACCTCGAGACAAACGGCACTCTGGCCGCTGAATTGGAAGAGCTCATTGAACATATAGATATAGTGGCGATGGATTTAAAGCTTCCCAGTTCAACCGGCATGGGGCAACTTTGGGAGATGCACAGGAATTTTCTAAAAGTCGCTTGTCGTAAAGAGGTATTTTTAAAGACGATTATTTGCCAGGCAACCAAGGAGGAAGATTTGATGCAGGCCCTTGAGTTGATCAGGGGTATAAGCCCGGCAAGTATTCTAATTTTACAGCCGAATAGTAATGAGAATCACGGATCCCTGAATGAAAAATTGTCTAAATTCAAGAAGATCTGCGCGGAAGGCCGGGTTACTACCTGTGTTATACCGCAGATACATAAAATAGTGGGAGTAAGATAAATGAAGAGCTCCGGTTATGAAGGCCTTCAGGGGAAGGTGAGAAAATTAAAAACTCCTGAAATCGAGGTTTGGAAGAATCAGTATGCGGATAAAGTTTATACGATTAATCTGGATATTCCGGAGTTTACCTGCATCTGTCCGAAAACAGGCCTGCCGGATTTTGCGGTTATCCGGCTGGAATATTCTCCGGCTAAATTCTGCGTGGAGCTTAAATCTTTTAAAATGTATACGATATTTTATCGCAATATCGGGATATTCCATGAGCATTTGATTAATAAGATGCTTGAGGATTTTGTAAAAGCAGTTAGGCCGCGCTGGGCCAGGATTGAGGGGGTATTTAATCCCCGCGGCGGCATTACCACTACCGTATCACGTAAATACAAATAGGGACGGTTCTGTAACTCATAAGCAGAACTGTCCCTAAATAGACATGAGAAAAATAGAAGCAATAAAAATAACCAAAGCCGTAACCGAATTAGTCAGGAAGGCTAGTTTTTTCCTGCGCAGCGATGTTTTATCCGCATTGCGTAAGTCTTACGCAGCCGAGAAAAATGCGCAGGCAAGGGAAATCCTGAAGGCCATATTAGATAATGCCGCTTATGCCAGAAAACAAAAGCTGGCTATATGCCAAGATACCGGCCTTCCGGTTGTTTTTATCGAGATCGGCCAGGAGGTTGCGGTCCGCGGGGATTTAAAAGCAGCGGTAAATAAAGGCGTAGGAGAAGGGTACAAAAAATATTACCTGAGGGATTCTATTGTTAGCGACCCGTTAAATAGAATAAAATCAAAATTTTCCGCCTGTATAATGCATATGAATATAGTGAAAGGGAGTAAAATCAAATTAACCCTTTTGCCTAAAGGCTTTGGCTGTGAGAATAAATCACAATTAAAAATGTTTAAACCTACGGCAAGCATTAAAGAAATCAAAGATTTTATTGTTAAGGTGGTAAGGGATGCCGGAGCTGATGCCTGTCCGCCGTATGTGATAGGCGTAGGTATCGGAGGAACAGCGGATTATGCCGGTTTTATGGCAAAAAAGGCTTTACTGCGCAAGATCTCCTCCAGGAATTTAAAATTGGAAAATGATTTATTAAGGGAAATAAATAAAACCGGGATCGGGCCGATGGGATTAGGGGGTATAAATACCGCTTTGGCGGTCCATGTCCAGAGCTATCCTACGCATATCGCAGGCCTGCCGGTTAGCGTAAATATCAGTTGCCATGCCTTGCGAAGCGCCTCGGTAACCTTATGAAAAAAATAAACACACCTTTAGATTTAAATACGATCAAATCCTTAAAAGCAGGCCAGGAGTTTTTTTTAAGCGGCACAATTTATACTGCCCGGGATCAGGCGCATAAAAGATTAACGGAAGCGGTTAACTCCGGCAAGGCTTTGCCCATTGAACTTAGAGGTGCGGTGATCTATTATTGCGGCCCGACGCAAACCCCGAAAGGCAGGGTAATCGGATCATGCGGGCCGACTACCAGCTCCCGTATGGACGCCTTCACTCCTTTATTGCTTACTAAAGGATTAAAGGCGATGATTGGCAAGGGGGCAAGGTCAAAAGAAGTAAGAGCGGCGATTAAAAAGCATCAGGGGGTTTATTTTGTCACTTATGCCGGATGCGGAGCGCTTTTAGCCAGGTGTGTTAAAAAATCCCGGGTAGTTGCTTATGGCGATTTAGGCCCGGAGGCAATTTTAGAATTAGAGGTTAAAGATTTTCCGTTGATTGTGGCAATTGACGCTAATGGGGGGAGCATATATGGTTAGGTTTGATGGCCGGGGGTTAGATAAAATCAGGAAGGTTACAATAACCAGGAATTATATCAAATATCCCGAAGGATCCTGTCTTATTGAGTTAGGCAATACCAAGGTAATTTGCACTGCTTCAGTTGAAGAGACTGTCCCGCCGTTTTTAAGAGGCTCAGGCACAGGCTGGGTTACCGCTGAATATGGCATGCTTCCGCGTTCCTGCGGCAGCCGTATCCCGCGCGGCAAGGATTCCGGCCGCACTTATGAAATCCAGCGCCTGATCGGCAGGTCTCTCAGGTCAGTGACTGAGATGAAATATCTGGGGGAGCGTACTATTTGGGTTGATTGCGATGTTATCCAGGGCGACGGAGGCACGCGTACTGCTGCAATTACCGGAAGTTTTGTTGCCCTGGTAGATGCCCTGCAGAAGCTTAAAAAAGATGGAAAGATTGACCGGATACCGATTCAGGATTATATTGCCGCTACTAGTGTAGGTATTTTAAATGACAATTTGATTTTGGATTTATGTTATGAAGAAGATTCTAAAGCCGAAGTGGATATGAATGTGATTATGACGGGTAAGGGCGAGTTTATTGAGGTCCAGGGAACTGCCGAGCGTAAGCCTTTTTCCAAAGAAAAGATGGATTCTATGATGGATTTAGCCGGCAAAGGAATCGAGGAACTTTTTAGTATCCAAAGGAAACTGGTAGGGGATATTTTATCTAAATGACGCAACTGCTCGTTGCAACTCGCAATAAAAAGAAATTATCCGAGATTAAAGAAATCTTAAAAGGAATAGATTTAGAGCTGCTTTCTCTTGATGATTATAAAAAAGCTCCCCGGGTATTAGAGAATGGCAGGAGTTTTAAGGAGAATGCCGTAAAAAAGGCAATAAAATTAGCGCGTTTTACAGGCAAGCTTAGCCTGGGTGAAGATTCAGGTTTATGTGTAGATGCTTTAAACGGCGCACCTGGGATATATTCGGCTCGTTTCTCCGGTCATACTTGCCGGGGAGGTAGGGATAAAAGCGACCGGAAAAATAATCTTAAGCTGTTGAAATTACTGAGAGATTTTCCTCTCGTAAAAAGAAAAGCGCATTATGTTTGCGCTGTTGCATTAGCTGATAAGAGTGGTTTATTGGGGGTAGTAGAGGGGGATTGTTGCGGATTGATTGCCCTTGAGGCCAAGGGTAGTTCTGGTTTTGGTTATGACCCGCTATTCTATATTCCTAAATATAAAAAGACCTTTGCTCAACTTGGCGAGAAGATAAAACATAAGATGAGCCACCGCTATCATGCCTTAAAGAAGGCCCGGCGGATTATCGAGAAATATATTGAGAAGCAAGTAGTGAGTTGATATACTTAGTGAGAAACAGCGCCCGACGCAGACTGGTATTGCGTCGGCGCGCGATAGGTATCGTGGCGTGGTCGCCACGCAAGATGTAATACGGGGCGTGGCTCAGTTTGGCTAGAGCGCTTGCTTTGGGAGCAAGAGGTCACAGGTTCAAGTCCTGTCGCCCCGAATTTGAGCACCTTGAAGGGTTGATATAGCGAAATACTTGTTTGCAAAACAAACAGTATAATCCTTCTAAGTACGAGCAAGGAATAAATATATATGCGCCTGTAGCTCAATTGGATAGAGCACCTGCCTTCTAAGCCGGTTGTTGGCCGTTCGATTCGGCCCAGGCGCATAATAAATTAAAAAAGAAATTTTTATGAAAAATTGGAAGAATATTTTTATAAGAATAGCAGTTTTAACAATCTGCTTAAGTTTAGCTTACGCCTTTTTGGTTGTTAAGGCTAAATACATACTTGCGAATAAGCTTGAGGATGCTTTTGGCCGTAAGGTAAAGATAGGCCAGCTTAAACTCAAATCCCCGCTTAATCTGGAGTTAATGGATTTAGATGTAGAGGGCTTAATTAATATCGGGTATGTATATATTTCACCTAGTATCCCGAACCTTTTAACCGGAAAAATTGCTTTAAATAAAGTAAGGATCGTAAGGCCTAAAATATCCTGTGAAAGAAGCCTGCCTTCTGCTCCGTCAACAACCGATACTGTTGCTGCTCCAACTCTTCCGGAAGTGCAGAAGCCAAAAGAAGAAACTCCCGCAGCAACTAAGGATAGCTTAAAGCTGGTTATTAAGAGTTTGAAAGTAAGGAGCGGGGAGATATATTTCCTTGATCATACCGCAGATTCGCGTAATGTCACAGTAATGATTAAGAATATAGACATCAATTTAAATAATTTATATACTTATCCTGTTAATGTGGTGGTTGATTTTAATCTGATCGGCCGGCTGCCCTGGAAATCAGGTGAGCCTGATGGTAAAATTTACCTCGAAGGCTGGGTAAATCCTTACAAAAAAGATATACTCGCCAATCTAACAATAGAAGATATAGATGCTATTGCTTTTTATCCGTATTATTCTACCTGGGTGGATTTGGAGAAGGCGCGTATTGATAAGGCTAAGCTTAACTTTAGCAGTAAAATTAAAGGAGAGAACAATGATATATCCGCGCAGTGCCATTTGGAATTAGTGGATATTGTACGTAAGGCGCGTCCTCCTGAAGAACCGCAACAGAAGGCGGAGAGGCTTACTGACGCGGTGCTCGATATGTTTAAGGCCATGAATCAAGGGAAAGTAATCCTGGATTTCACTTTGCATACGAAAATGGACCACCCGCAGTTTGGCTTTGAGAATATCAAATCGGCGTTTGAAGGTAAGCTTATGGAGGCCAGAACTAATTCTGGGCTAAGGCCTCAAGATATGCTATTATGGCCGGGTAAATTGCTGCAAGGCGGGATTAAAAACGGCTCGGATTTAACTAAAGCCGCGGTTGACGGCATATTTGCTTTAGGTAATGGATTAAAGAAGTTTTTTGAAGACGCAATGAACAAGCAGTCTTCAGAGGATGATTAGTTCTTGTTAGATTTATGGTGGCTATAGCTCAATTGGTTAGAGCGTCTGACTGCGGGCTGGCTAATTATATTGACATTTTTACCGTTCTTTGATAAAATTACGTCATGCCGGATAAAAAATGTAGAATTTGTGGAAAGAAATTTTATGTAAAGCTTTTTCACGCAAAAAAAGGTTGGGGCAAATATTGTTCCATAAAGTGTCGTACTAAGGCTCAATTTACCGGAAAATGGGTCGAATGTGCCTATTGCGGCAAAAAGATTTGGAGAACTCCCAAAGATTTCAAGAGATCAAAAAGAAATAAATTTTTTTGTAGCGTAGCTTGTCATTGTTCTTGGGAAAACAAGAATGTTCGTTTTGGATTTAATGCTCCAAATTGGATATCCGGAGAAACCGCTTATCGTGATTTAATGCACAGATATAATATTCCGTATAAATGCGCCAGATGCGGGATTTCAGATAAAAGGGTATTGATTGTTCACCATAAAGATGGAAACAGAAAGAACAATAAGATTGAGAATTTAGCAAGAATATGCTGTAATTGTCATGCTATTCAGCATGCATAATAAAGAATTATGGTGGCTGTAGCTCAACTGGTCAGAGCGCTAGACTGTGGCTCTAGAGGTTTTGCGGGTTCGATCCCCGTCAGCCACCCCATTTTTCTTTCGGCCATTTTTGGGCGAAATAGACATAAGGTAACTGATAGTCAAAACGCAACTTAGCGTCGGCGAGACGAAAGTTCGAGCCAATCTTTTTCGCAAACTCCCGTTTTTCTTCCAGTGATCCCTTCCGCGCTATGTAACTGGCTTGGCCAGCAGAAGTTACGATAGTTCGAGCGAGTTCGAGCCAAACTTTACCCTTGCCCTCATCCTTCGACAAGTTTTCCTTCAATTCTAACTTCTCATTAAGCAAAATTGACTTCTTTTTCTTGTATTCTTCTTCACTAATAACTTGATTAATGTAGCTGTCTAGAAGCATGTTAAGCTTGCGATCTATCTCTGCAATTCTGTTATTGAGGGCAAGGGTAGAAGCAGAAGAGGGAAGGCCAGCAGAAGCCTCGGAGTCTATCTTATCAAACAAAAATTTCTTCAACTCTGCGCTAATCGTAACTTTTTCGATGGTTTCGCTGATCTGGCTGACGAGCGCATCCTCCCGCAAGAAAGGTTGCCGGCATCCGCCGCGCTTACGAGTACAGCGATAATAAATATATCTTTGTTTCTGGATTTCGGAGGTAATCATGCATCCGCACTCGGCGCACTGTATAAAACCCCGGAAGACATGATAATGCGGTGCGCTAATGCGCGGTTTGCTGCGTAGCCTAAGTGCGGCTTGCGCCTTATCAAAGAGTTCTTTAGTAATAATCGGCGGATGCGTACCTTCGTAGAGTTCGTTCTTAAACCTGAATGCGCCGTAATAAAAAGGATTCTTGAGGATGCGCTCGATATTGCTAAGGCTCAGCCTGACATGTTTCCTTCTGCTGGCCAAGCCAGAGGCAGTCGCCAATTTTCTCAACTCTTCCATTGAGTAGCGGCCAGTCGCATACAATTCAAAAAGTTCCCTAATCTTATGCGCGGCTTCCGGCACGACTTCAATTGAATGATCAAGAATGTTATTTTTATAACCTAAAGGAGCAAAGCCTGGGTATTCCCCTCGCCTTAACTTCTGGCGGAAGCCGCGCAAGACGTTCTCGGAGAGATTATCAACAAAATACTTCGACTGGCCGAAGATAATCGAGAGCATGAACTTTCCTTGCGCAGTGTTCTCGAAGCTGTAGGTAGGAAACCGCAAATCCACCAGCTTGCCCGTGTCGGTTAAGTAAATTATCTTTCCACCGTCCATTGAGTTCCTCGCTAAGCGGTCCGGATGCCAGGCAAGTATTCCGTTTGCCTCGTCTCGCTCAATGCGTTTTACTAATAAGTTAAAAATCTCGCGCCCCGGCTGTTTCGCGGTCTTCGCTTCAAAGAGCTCTTCTTTAATAAACAGATTTTGTCGCTTAGCGAATTCTCTTAATTCCGTAAGTTGCGCTTCGATAGAGAGGACTTGCCTGTCTTCACTGTCGGTGGATTTGCGGGCATACAAGAAATATCTGTTCATAGACACCTCCTTGAAAATTGGCGACTGCCAATTAAAATTTTTTGAGCCCTCAATAGCTCAAAAAACTTAAATATTACATAGCGCGGTACAAAGAAAAGATTGGCATTAAGCGAAGCTTAAACTTTTGCGCAGCAAAAGCGAACTTTCGTCTCGCCGACGCTAAGTTGCGTTTTGACTATCAGTTACCTTATGTCTATTTCGCCCAAAAATGGCCGAAAGAAAAATGGGGTTCCTTATGGGAGTTAGCTCTAAATTTTTGTCTTTCTCTTCCCTGAGAAACTCCCCCGGGGTAATGCCCTGAAACATCTCCCTATCCCCGCGTCCCTGGCAAACAAAAATTTTTCCAGAAACAACCTCTCCCGCTATTGTTAATACTCTTCCCCGCCCCTTGCTGTTCTGTCTCTAATGCCGGGGTAAAG